>OGSH01000151.1_pt1 | contig 58011 bp, 47 predicted proteins | sample 1573821 | NCBI WGS metagenome assembly OGSH01 (sample SAMN03295845, study PRJEB24534) | human gut metagenome | isolation source: fecal sample 5 from infant 6 | host: Homo sapiens | place: USA: Pittsburgh, PA | collected 2014-07 | reverse complement strand
CTGTAAATCTGCCGTCATCGACTTCGAAGGTTCGAATCCTTCCCCCACCACCATCTCTCAGCACGACCTCAAAATTTGAATTACCCCTGGTGGGGTTCCCGAGCGGCCAAAGGGAGCAGACTGTAAATCTGCCGTCATCGACTTCGAAGGTTCGAATCCTTCCCCCACCACCATCATTTCCAGAACACACCGACTCTCATATAGGTACATTGCCTTATATTCTTCCGATGCAGGGAAGGATGAGAAGCTTCGACTAAGGTTCGATTCGAGCGGAGCGAGAAAGCGTTGCCGCAGGCAACGACCCGAAGGGCGAGGCGCAACGCGCCGAGTAATCCTTCCCCCACCACCATCACTTTCAAATAACTCCAAACTTTCTGTTCGCACCACGCATCATGCATTTCCGTAACGGGGAAGCCTTTGTAGGCCGGGTAAGGCGCAGCCGCCACCCGGCGACAGAAGCCAGAAGCCTACATCGGCGGCAAACGACGCTTCACCGGCGAACTCTTCACAATCGACGTATTGCACTGGGCATGCTCCGCCAGGCCGTCCAGCAACCCATCCAGCTGCTCTATCGATCGCACCACCAGCCTAATCACAAAGCAATCTTCCCCGGTGACTTTGTCGCTCTCAATACACTCCGGCATCGCCTGAATGTATTTATCCACCTTATGCAACAACCCCGGCAAAGGCCGCACGCGCACCAGAGCCTGCAGCGTATACCCCAGCGCCGCCAGATTCACCCGTGCGCCATACCCCTGAATCACACCGCGCTCTTCCAGCCTTTTCAGGCGTTCTGCCGTGCTGGGGGACGTCAGACCGATGCGTCCGCTGAGCACCTTCAAAGACATGCGCGCATCCTCGACAAGGCAGGCTAAAATTTGTCGGTCGATATCATCGAGAAGGTATTCCATCCTTTTCACCTAATTTTAAAAAGCCATCACTGCATTTCACCTTATCTCATCCCTGTAAAACCCGACAGCTATTTTCGACAATAGCGTCATACAATCAGGAGGTGGATGATGCGTGATTTCCATAAAGGCGTCTGGCAAATGAGCCTGGCGATGTTAATTTCCGGCTCTATCGGTGCGTTTGTTTTACTCAGCGGTCTGCCGGTAACGGAAGTGGTGTTCTGGCGCTGTCTTATCGGGGCAATGGCGCTTTTTATTTTTATCCGGGTGAGTCAAAAGCCCTTTAGCCCCCTCACCCGTACTACGCTGCTGCTGACTATTCTCGGCGGCGTAGCCCTCGTGGTGAACTGGCTGCTGCTCTTCGCAGCCTATGAACGGATCTCGATTGGTCTTTCTACCGTGGTCTATAACACCCAGCCGTTTATGCTGGTCTTAATGGGGATGTTTTTAGGCGAGCGCGTCAGCCTGGTGAAATGGGGCTGGCTGCTCCTCGCCTTTGGCGGCGTGGTGATCTTGCTCTCCAGCGAGCTGACCGACGCGCACGGCGGTGAATGGCTCGCCGGAATCGGCCTGGCGATGGCCGCGGCTTTCTTCTATGCGGTCACGGCCATTATTGCCCGTAAGCTCAGATCCGTTGCACCGCAGCATATTGCCTTTATCCAGGTGCTGACGGGCGTCGTGATGCTTTTGCCGTTTGCCAGCATGCCGTCATTTTCCGGTGATTTCCCCTGGTCGATCCTGCTGACGCTGGGCATCGTCCATACCGGCATTATGTACCAGCTGCTCTACAGCGCGATCCAGAAGTTGCCTACGCCCATTACCGGCTCCCTGTCGTTTATCTATCCGGTGGTGGCGATCGTTGTCGATAATCTGGTGTTCGGACACTCGCTGAACCTGACGCAGCTCGCGGGCGGCGCGCTGATCCTGTTAGCTGCCGCGGGCAATAACCTGGGCTGGGGCGAAAAAAAACCCCGCGAGTGCGGGGTTGGTATTAAAACGGCGAATTAGCGACGGGCGCGCACAATCTGGTATTTGCGCGTCAGGTACTCCACCGGCGCGCTCCAGATATGCACCAGACGAGAGAACGGGAACAGCACAAACAGCGTCATCCCCAGCACCAGGTGAACGCGGAAGATAAACGCCACGCCGTCCAGGTGCGCGGATGCTCCGCCGTGGAAGGTCACCACGGACTGCGCCCAGCCGACCAGCTTCATCATTTCGCTGCCGTCCATGTGCTGCGCCGAGAATGGAATGGTCAGCAGGCCCAGCGCGCACTGCACCATCAGCAGGGAGAGGATCAGGATGTCCGCTGCGGTGGTAGTAGCACGCACGCGCGGGCTGAACAGACGACGTTTCAGCAGCAGCAGGCCACCGACCAGAGTCATCACGCCGCAGGCACCGCCAGCGATCATCGCCATCTTCTGCTTCACCTCAATCGGCAGCCACGCTTCATACATCCAGTGCGGCGTCAGCATCCCCAGGAAGTGACCGGCAAAAATCCCCAGAATACCGATGTGGAACAGGTTAGAGCCCACATGCATCCCTTTGCGATCCAGCATCTGGCTGGAGGCCGCACGCCAGGTGTACTGGCCGTAGTCGTAACGCAGCCAGCTTCCCACCAGGAACACGGTGCCCGCGATATACGGGTAAATGTCAAAGAAGAACATATTCAGGAAGTGCATTAGTGCCGTCCTCCGTTAGAGATATTCAAATATTGCGGGGCAACCGCGCCGGCAAAACGACGCTGGTGAGCGGAGATTTCAGACTCGCCGCAGTTCTGGTCAGCAAAGAATTTCACCTGCTCTTCTTCCCAGACCGCATCCAGCGCTTGTGGCGTATCATCGCGGGCTTCATCCGCAATTTTCTCCGCCACTTTTTCACTGTCGACCGAGGCGTTGGCCAGCTTCACCAGCAGATCGAACAGCACCGCATAGCGGCTCTCCCGCTGCTGAAGACGCGCCCCGAGCAGCGCCAGGATCGGCGCGATGTCCTGCAGACCGCCCAGCGCCTCTTCTTTCGGCAGCTGCGCCAGGTACTCCAGATACAGCGGGAGATGATCCGGCAGCTCGCGGCTGTCGAGCTGCAGGCCGTGCTGTTCGTACTGGGCCATCAGGTCCACCATCGCCTGACCGCGGTCACGGGATTCACCGTGAACGTGTTCAAACAGCAGCAGCGAGGTCGCACGACCCCGGTCAAACAGCTGGCTGTAGTCCGACTGGGCATCCAGAAGGTCGCGCGCCAGCAGATCGCGGAGGAAAACACCAAGCCGCTGGGCATCGTCTTTATCCAGGTTTTCAGATGACGCGAGTGCATCAAAGAGTTCCTGCTGATGCTGCGCAAGCGCAGCATCCGGGTACTCGAGCAGACGCGAAACAATGACGAGTTCAATCATTGGTGCGGCTCCGTTTTGCTGGTCACATCCATGGCATCGATGCGGCGGCTGTTGAAGAGGTTAAATTTGCTGTCTGACCCGTGGCAAGCGTCGCCAAAGGTAAAGCCACAGCCATTTTTTTCCGGGAAGGCTTCTCGGGCCAGCTCGCGGTGGCTGCTCGGCACCACGAAACGGTCTTCGTAGTTGGCAATCGCCAGATAGCGGTACATCTCCTGCGCCTGCGCTTCGGTCAGACCGACCTCTTCCAGCGCGCGGGTATCGGTCACGCCGTCTACGGTTTCCGCACGTTTGAAGTGACGCATCGCCAGCATACGCTTCAGCGCGAGCAGGACCGGCTGGGTATCCCCTGCGGTCAACAGGTTCGCCAGGTACTGAACCGGAATACGCAGGCTTTCCACGTCCGGCAGGATGCCGTTGCTGCCCAGCTCGCCCGCGTCAGCCGCGGACTGAATCGGCGACAGCGGCGGCACGTACCAGACCATCGGCAGGGTGCGGTATTCCGGGTGCAGCGGCAGCGCGAGCTTCCAGTCCATCGCCATTTTGTACACCGGTGACTGCTGCGCCGCGTCAATCACGCTCTGCGGCACGCCGTCCTTCAGCGCCTGCTCAATCACCTTCGGATCGTTCGGATCGAGGAACACGTCCAGCTGACGCTGATAAAGATCTTTCTCGTGCTCGGTGCTCGCGGCGTTTTCAATCGCGTCCGCGTCATACAGCAGCACGCCGAGGTAGCGAATACGGCCTACGCAGCTTTCTGAGCAGACGGTCGGCATTCCGGCTTCAATACGCGGGTAGCAGAAGATGCACTTCTCAGATTTACCGCTCTTCCAGTTGAAGTAGATTTTTTTGTACGGGCAGCCGGTGATGCACATGCGCCAGCCGCGGCACTTGTCCTGGTCGATCAGCACGATGCCGTCTTCTTCACGCTTGTAGATGGCGCCGCTCGGGCAGGTCGCCACGCACGCCGGGTTGAGGCAGTGCTCGCACAGGCGCGGCAGATACATCATGAAGGTGTTTTCGAATTGGCCGTACATCGCCTTCTGCATATTCTCGAAGTTCTGGTCTTTGGCGCGTTTCTCGAACTCGCCGCCCAGAATCTCTTCCCAGTTTGGACCGCTGGTAATTTTGTCCATGCGCTGACCGGTGATCAGCGAGCGAGGACGGGCGATCGGCTGGTGCTTGCTTTCCGGCGCGTTGTGCAGGTTCTGGTAGTCGTAGTCAAACGGCTCGTAGTAATCGTCGATGCCCGGCAGGTGCGGGTTAGCGAAGATTTTTCCCAGCAGCATCGCGCGGTTACCCATGCGCGGCTGCAGCTTGCCGTTGATTTTACGGATCCAGCCGCCCTTCCACTTCTCCTGGTTTTCCCAGTCGGTCGGGAAGCCGGTGCCCGGCTTGCTTTCCACGTTGTTGAACCAGGCGTACTCCATACCTTCGCGGCTGGTCCAGACGTTTTTACAGGTGACCGAGCAGGTATGGCAGCCGATGCATTTATCCAGATTCAGCACCATGCCGACTTGTGAACGAATTTTCATTTTACGCTCTCCTGTACCTGGTCATTACCTTCGCCGTCTAACCAGTTAATATTCTTCATCTTACGAACCACTACGAACTCATCGCGGTTCGATCCTACGGTGCCGTAGTAGTTAAAGCCGTAGGCCAGCTGCGCATAGCCACCGATCATGTGGGTCGGCTTCGGCGTAATACGGGTCACGGAGTTGTGGATCCCGCCGCGCTGCTCGGTAATTTCTGACCCCGGCAGGTTAACGATACGTTCCTGCGCGTGATACATCATGGTCATCCCGGCCGGTACGCGCTGGCTCACCACCGCACGCGCCGTCAGGGCACCGTTGCTGTTGAACACTTCGATCCAGTCGTTATCTTCGATACCCAGATCTTTGGCGTCCGTTTCGCTCATCCAGACAATCGGACCGCCGCGCGACAGCGTCAGCATCAGCAGGTTGTCGCTGTAGGTGGAGTGGATACCCCACTTCTGGTGCGGCGTCAGGAAGTTCAGCGCCTTCTCTGGGTTACCGTTCGATTTCGCGCCCATAACTGCGGTTACGGAGCGGGTGTCGATTGGCGGACGGTAAACCAGCAGGCTTTCACCGAAGTCGCGCATCCACTGGTGATCCTGATAGAGCGACTGACGGCCGGACAGGGTGCGCCATGGGATCAGCTCGTGAACGTTGGTATAGCCAGCGTTATAGGACACGTGCTCATCTTCCAGGCCTGACCAGGTCGGGCTGGAGATAATCTTGCGCGGCTGGGCCTGAATATCGCGGAAGCGGATTTTCTCTTCCTCTTTATTCGTCGCCAGGTGCGTATGGTCGCGGCCGGTGAACTCGCTCAGCGCTGCCCAGGCTTTCACCGCCACGTGGCCGTTGGTTTCCGGGGCCAGGGTCAGGATCATCTCTGCCGCATCAATCGCCGTGTTCAGCATAGGCTGGCCTTTCGCCGGGCCGTCCGCTTTGGTGTAGTTGAGCTTGCGCAGCAGATCCATTTCGCTCTGGGTGTTCCAGGCGATCCCCTTCCCGCCGTTACCGATTTTCTCCATCAGCGGGCCGATAGAGGTAAAGCGCTCGTAGGTTGCCGGATAGTCGCGTTCAACCGGAATAATGTGCGGCGCGGTTACGCCCGGGATCAGGTCGCATTCGCCTTTTTTCCAGTCCTTCACGTCCAGCGGTTGCGCAAGTTCGGCGGCAGAGTCGTGCTGGATTGGCAGCGTCACCACGTCGGTCTCTTTGCCGAGGTGCCCTACGCAGACTTCGGAGAATTTCTTCGCGATGTCTTTGTAGATATCCCAGTCGCTTTTTGATTCCCACGCAGGGTCAACGGCCGCAGACAGCGGATGAATAAACGGATGCATATCCGAGGTATTCATGTCGTCTTTTTCGTACAAGGTCGCGGTTGGCAGCACGATGTCGGAGTACAGGCAGGTGCTGGACAGACGGAAGTCGAGCGTCACCACCAGATCCAGCTTGCCGTCGAGACCGTTGTCTTTCCACTCCACCTCTTCCGGCTTCACGCCGCCCTGCTTGCCGAGATCTTTCCCCTGGATACCGTTTTCGGTACCGAGCAGGTATTTCAGCATGTACTCGTGGCCTTTACCGGACGACCCCAGCAGGTTGGAGCGCCAGATGAACAGGTTACGCGGATGGTTTTTACCGTTCTCCGGCTGTTCTGCCGCGAAGCGGATTGAGCCATCCTTCAGAGATTTCACGGTATAATCCACCGGTGACATGCCCGCCTGCTTCGCCGCTTCCGCAATGCGCAGCGGGTTAGTGCCCAGCTGCGGCGCCGACGGCAGCCAGCCCATGCGTTCAGCACGCACGTTGAAGTCAATAAGGTGGCCGCTGTAGCGGGATTTATCCGCCATCGGCGACAGCAGCTCCTGCGCGGTGACCGTTTCGTAGCGCCACTGGCTGGAGTGGTTATAGAAGTAGGAGGTGCTGTTCATATGGCGTGCCGGACGCTGCCAGTCGAGGGCAAACGCCAGAGGCTGCCAGCCGGTCTGCGGACGCAGTTTCTCCTGGCCGACGTAGTGCGCCCAGCCGCCGCCGCTCTGACCGACGCAGCCGCAGAAGATCAGCATGTTGATCAGGCCACGGTAGTTCATATCGAGGTGATACCAGTGGTTCAGACCGGCACCGACGATGATCATCGAACGGCCGTGCGTTTTGTCCGCGTTTTCTGCGAACTCGCGTGCGATACGGGTAATGTGCGAGCGAGGAACTCCGGTAATCTGTTCCGCCCAGGCCGGGGTGTAGGCCTTCACGTCGTCATAGCCGGTTGCACAGTTTTCATCGCCCAGGCCGCGCTCCAGACCGTAGTTCGCCATGGTCAGGTCATAAACGGTGGTGACCAGCGCGGTAGAGCCGTCGGCCAACTGCAGGCGCTTAACCGGCAGCTTGTGCATCAGTACGTTTTTCAGTTCAACCTTGTTGAAGTGCTCGGAACCTTCGCCGCCGAAGTACGGGAACCCGACCTCGGCGATCTCGTCCTGGCTGCCCAGCATGCTGAGGCGCAGCTCAGTCTCTTCGCCGGTGGTGCCGTTACGTTGCTCAAGGTTCCACTTGCCCTTCTCGCCCCAGCGGAAGCCGATAGAGCCGTTTGGCGCCACCAGCTCGCCGTTGCTGTTATACGCAACGGTTTTCCACTCAGGATTATTTTCCTGGCCCAGCGAATCCACCAGATCGGCTGCGCGCAGCGTGCGGCCAGCGGCATAATAGCCCTCACGCTCTTCCAGCATGACCAGCATCGGCATGTCGGTGTAGCGGCGAACGTAGTCGGTGAAGTACTGGCTTGGCTTATCAAGATGGAATTCGCGCAGCATGACGTGCCCCATCGCCATCGCCATCGCGGCATCGGTACCCTGTTTCGGTGCCAGCCACAGATCGCAGAGCTTGGCGATTTCCGCGTAGTCAGGGGTTACCGCCACGGTTTTGGTGCCTTTGTAACGGACTTCAGTAAAGAAGTGCGCGTCCGGCGTACGGGTCTGAGGAACGTTTGAACCCCAGGCGATGATGTAGCTGGAGTTGTACCAGTCCGCGGATTCCGGCACGTCGGTCTGCTCGCCCCAGGTCTGCGGAGACGCCGGCGGCAGGTCGCAGTACCAGTCGTAGAAGCTCAGGCAGGTCCCGCCGATAAGTGACAGATAGCGCGCGCCGGAAGCGTAAGAGACCATCGACATCGCCGGGATCGGCGAGAAGCCAGCCACGCGGTCAGGACCGTAGGTTTTAACGGTGTAGACGTTGGAGGCGGCAATCAGCTCGTTCACTTCTTTCCATGAGGAACGCACAAAGCCGCCGCGGCCGCGAGCCTGCTTGAAGCTTTTCGCTTTATCAGCGTCTTCGATAATAGACGCCCAGGCATCCACCGGATCGCTGTGCTGCACTTTCGCCTCGCGCCACATTTTCATCAGGCGTTTGCGCATCAGCGGGTATTTCAGGCGGTTAGCGCTGTAGAGATACCAGGAGTAGCTGGCACCGCGCGGGCAGCCGCGCGGTTCATGGTTTGGCATATCCGGGCGGGTGCGCGGATAGTCGGTCTGCTGCATTTCCCAGGTCACCAGACCGTTTTTAACGAAAATCTTCCAGCTGCATGAACCGGTACAGTTCACGCCGTGGGTCGAACGGACGACTTTGTCATGCTGCCAGCGCTGGCGGTAACCGTCTTCCCAGTTCCGGTTGGTATCCAGAACCTGGCCGTGCCCATCGGCAAAAGTTTCACCCTTCTGTTTGAAGTAGCGAAACCGGTCCAAAAATTTGCTCATCGGGTATCTCCTGTATGGAGCCTGTGGCTCTCTAAATCGACATTGCTGATTTGCAGCGAAGGTAACGCCCTGAAAGAGGGGGAGAATTGATAACGATCAAGACGAGGAGGGACTTTTCGGGGAGGGGTTATACCAAATACCACCAAAGCGGTATCTACAAAAATTTCATATCATCATGAAATATAGAGTTATTTTTATTTTATCGTACAAAAAGCCAGTCAAAATTTAACATCTCAGGTATTAAGGGGTAGACCCACCTGCAAAGCGATGGCGATCACAGTGCCGCCGCAGGCGTCTGCCGTAAAAGCCGTAAGTATGTTGTAACTATTATGCTGAAAAAAAACGCGGCCCGAAGGCCGCGTAAACGGATAATCACACTTACTTATTTTTCTTGGTATTACGGCCATATACCAGCCACGTAATCACGACGCAGGCGATATAGAAGACGAGGAAAACTTTCATGGCGCCGGCCGGTGAGCCGGTCAGATCCAGAGAGATACCGAACGCTTTCGGGATAAAGAAGCCGCCAATCGCGCCGATGGCAGAGATAAAGCCCAGCGCTGCGGCCGTATCCGTCGCCGCTTCGCGCATGGCCTGCTCTTCGCTCCCGCCCTGCGCCTTCACGCGATCCATGGTCAGCTTACGGAAGATCACGGAGATCATCTGGAAGGTGGATGCACTCCCCAGCCCGGCCGTCAGGAACAGCACCATAAATACGCCGAAGAAGGCGATGAAGTTACCACCCTGTCCGTCGGCGGGCAGCGTCAGGAACAGCAGCGCACAGAAGACTGCCATCACGACGAAGTTGACCAGCGTCACGCGGGTACCGCCCAGGCGGTCAGAGACCATGCCGCCCAACGAGCGAGCAAGGGCGCCAATAAATGGACCGAAGAAGGCGAACTGCAGGATCTGCACGTCCGGGAACTGCGTTTTCGACAGCATCGCGAAGCCCGCCGAGAAGCCGATAAACGAACCGAAGGTGGCCAGATACAGCAGCGCCATCACCCAGAGGTGTCCACGCTTCAGCACCGGAAGCTGCTCGCTCAGAGACGCTTTCGACGCGGACAGGTCATTCATAAAGAACCAGGCTGCGAGGGTGAAGATCACCAGGAACGGCACCCAAATCCACGCTGCGTTTTGCAGGTACAGATAAGCACCATTCGCCTGCTCAACGCCACCGCCGCCAAAGGCCGCAAAAATGGAGACCGAGATCGCCAGCGGGGCAATGAGCTGCATCACGCTAACGCCCATATTCCCCAGACCGCCGTTAATACCCAGCGCGCCGCCCTGCTTCGCTTTCGGGAAGAAGAAGCTGATGTTCGCCATGCTGGAGGCGAAGTTCGCGCCCGCAAAACCGCACAGCAGGGAGATAATCACAAATACGCTGAACGGCGTAGAGGTATCCTGCACCGCGAAGCCGAGCCAGACGCAGGGGACGATCATGATGCCCGTGCTGAACGCCGTCCAGCGACGACCGCCAAACACCGGCACCATAAACGCGTAAGGCACACGCAGCAGCGCGCCTGACAGCGACGGCAGCGCGGTCAGCATGAACAGCTGATCGGTCGTAAACGTAAACCCAACTTTTGGCAGGTTGACCGCTACCGCGCTAAACAACATCCATACGCAAAACGCTAATAACAAACACGGCACGGAAATCCATAGATTCCGGCTGGCTACACGATGGCCGCGCTGTTGCCAGAACGCCGGATCCTCTGGACGCCAGTCAGTAATAACGGCACCATTTTCCCTTTCGGGAGCGGATGAGTGACTCATAGACACCTCTGATTCTCGAATGATGCTGCAAACATTAGGGTTTTAGGGCGGCGGTAAGTTGATATAAATCAAAGGAAAAGTGGGAGGATTTGCGGCGTAAAATAAGGCCTCATCCTTAGTGAGTAGGCTAATTCGGTAAAAAAGACGTGGTTTTTCACGGCACTGACGGTTCCTGGCTACCCCCACCTCCTTCCCCCTACTCCGTTGGCAATTTAGGGGTAATCCTTTATTGGTATGGGTATACTCCAGGGTATGCACCAGAATAGCGCCATTCCTGCAAGCAGGCCACGTCAGGAGCACGCCACCTCTATGTTAAAAAGATGTTTATCTCCGCTGACGCTCGTGAATCAGCTCGCTCTGATTGTTTTGCTGTCCACCGCCATCGGCGTGACCGGCATGGCGATCTCCGGCTGGCTGGTACAGGGCGTACAGGGTAATGCGCATGCCATCAATGAGGCAGGCTCGCTACGCATGCAGAGTTATCGCCTGCTGGCGTCGGTCCCCCTGACGCAGGACGATCGGCCCCTGATTGATGAGATGGAGCGCACGGTCTTCAGCCCCGAGCTGGAAAACGCCGCCATCCGCGCCGGTCAGCAATCCCAGCTTAACGCCCTTCAGGGCTACTGGCACACCCAACTGCAGCCCGGGCTGAAACAGGCGCGAAGCACAGAAACCGTTGCGCAGGACGTGGCGGGGTTCGTCTCACGTATTGATGCGCTGGTCTCCGCTTTTGACCAGACAACCGAATTACGCATCGACCGGGTGGTGATGGTGCACCGCGCAATGGCGCTGTTTATGGGGCTGCTGCTGATCTTCACCATCGTCTGGCTCCGCGCGCGGCTGCTGAACCCGTGGAAACAGCTGCTGGCGATGGCCCGCGCGGTCACCGCACGCGATTTTACCCAGCGCACGCACATCAGCGGGCGCAACGAGATGGCCATGCTTGGCCAGGCGCTCAACACCATGTCGGCAGAGCTCTCCGAGAGCTACGCGGTACTGGAACAGCGCGTTCAGGAAAAAACGGCGGGACTGGAGCAGAAAAACGAGATCCTCTCCTTCCTGTGGCAAGCCAACCGCCGTCTGCACATGCAGGTGCCGCTATGCGAGCGCCTCTCTCCGGTGCTGAACGGCCTGCAAAATCTGACCCTGCTGCAAGACCTTGAGCTGCGCGTCTACGACGTGGAAGACGAAGATAACCATCAGGAATTTACCTGCCAGTCGGATATGTCGTGCGATGACAAAGGCTGCCATCTTTGCCCTCGCGGCCTGCCGCCTCTGACGTCCGGCGGCACCACCCTCAAGTGGCGTCTGACCGACAGCCACACCCAGTACGGTATTCTGCTGGCAACGCTGCCAGCCGGGCGTCACCTGAGCCACGACCAGCAGCAGCTGGTTGATACGCTGGTCGAACAGTTAACGGCCACGCTGGCGCTCGACAGGCATCAGGAAAAGCAGCAGCAGCTGATCGTCATGGAAGAGCGCGCGACCATCGCCCGCGAGCTTCACGACTCGATTGCCCAGTCGCTCTCCTGTATGAAAATGCAGGTGAGCTGCCTGCAGATGCAGGATGCAGAGATGCCGGAAAGCAATAAGCAGCTGCTTAGCCAGATCCGCAACGAGCTGAACACCTCCTGGGTGCAGCTTCGCGAGCTGCTGACCACCTTCCGCCTGCAGCTGACCGAGCCGGGCCTGCGTCCGGCGCTGGAGGCCAGCTGTCATGAATTTAGCGCCCGGCTGGGGTTCCCGGTGAAGCTTGACTACCAGCTGCCGCCGCGGTTTGTCCCCTCCCATCAGGCCATACATTTACTGCAGATCGCCCGTGAAGCGCTGAGCAACGTGCTCAAGCACTCCGGCGCGACGGCGGTAACGGTCACCGTCAGCCAGCACAACAACCAGGTGAAGCTTACGGTTCACGACAACGGCCGCGGCGTGCCGGAAAATGCCGAACGCACAAACCACTATGGTTTAATTATTATGCGAGACCGCGCCCAAAGCCTGCGCGGTGATTGCCAGGTTCGCCGGAGAGAGACGGGCGGCACGGAAGTTGTCGTCACCTTTATTCCCGAGAAACCGCTTACAACTGCTCAAGGAGAAACCCATGACTAATCAGGAACCGGCATCCATCCGGCTGATCGACGACCATCCGATGCTGCGTACTGGCGTGAAACAGCTGGTCAGCATGGCGCCCGATATCACCGTGGTGGGCGAAGCCAGCAGCGGTGAACAGGGCATTGAGCTTGCCGAATCCCTCGATCCCGATCTGATCCTGCTCGATCTGAATATGCCCGGCATGAACGGTCTCGAAACCCTCGACAAGCTGCGGGAAAAATCGCTTTCCGGGCGCATCGTCGTCTTTAGCGTGTCGAACCATGAAGAGGATGTGGTCACGGCGCTGAAGCGCGGGGCGGATGGTTATCTGCTCAAAGATATGGAGCCGGAAGACTTGCTTAAGGCGCTGCAGCAGGCCGCGGCGGGCGAGATGGTTCTCAGCGAAGCCTTAACGCCGGTGCTGGCCGCCAGCCTGCGCGCCAATCGCGCCACCTCTGACCGCGACGTCAGCCAGTTAACCCCGCGCGAGCGCGATATTCTCAAACTCATTGCCCAGGGGCTGCCAAATAAGATGATCGCCCGCCGCCTGGACATCACCGAAAGCACGGTCAAAGTGCACGTGAAGCATATGCTGAAGAAAATGAAGCTTAAATCCCGCGTTGAAGCCGCGGTGTGGGTGCATCAGGAACGCATTTTTTAAGGATTACTCCTCCGGCAGAAGCTTCCAGCGCGGGTCGTCGTCAGGCAATGCGACCAGCGGCTGCACCACAGCAAGCGCGATCTCATTGGACGAGACGCGCTGGCCTTTCTCATCTTCCACCACCGCCGACAGGTGCCAGCGGTTTGTCGCCCCTTCACGGTCATCCCAGGCAGGCATAATCACGCTCCAGCCGTCTGTGCTGTTGCTTTTCGCCGGTGACGTCAGGCTCAATGCCTGCGTATCCCCCTGCCAGTGGATCTGACGAATGCCGTGCGTACTGCGGACCTGGAGCTTCAGCATGACGGTCTCGCCCCCTTTCAGGTCCCACGGCGGCGTTGCCAGCCACACGGACAGCGTTTTGCGCTGACGGAACTCCATCACCGGCAGGCTATTGCGCTCCGGCGAGTCGTAGCGGCTTCCGCGCAGGGATCGCGTAGCGGCGACTTCACCGGCGGAAAGCTGTTTCACCAGCGGCACGCCAAAGCGATAGTTGAGCTTCAGCCCGAGGTTATTCTGGCTCTCGCCGCTTTCGCCCTGCTTATGCCCGGCAGTCAACGTGACCAGCGGGACGGGGGTGTAGTTAAGCCCCAGATTCACCGCTACCGGATTGTGGTAGCCGGTTCCGCTGTTGAAGAGATCGACGTTATCGCCAAAGTATTGCTCGAAGCTGATGCTGGTGTTCAGGTGATGGAACCACGGCAGCCAGGCTTTAGCGGTGACGTCATATCCGCGCGCCATGCGCTGCTCCCGGACGTCAGAGCGCTCACGCCAGCCGGCAAAGGGCTGATAATAGTTGGCTGACAGGCGCAGATTTTCCCCCCACACTTCCGCGCCCAGCCCGGCACGCTGCAGGTTTTCATCCAGGAGGTTATCGTAAAAGGTGTTGTAACCCAGCAGCCATTTCCCGGCGATCCAGCGCTGACCGATTCCTGCGTTACTGACCAGGCCATCCGTCTGCTGGGTCAGGCCAAGCTGGCTCCAGCTCAGGTAACGGTTGTTATCGTTCCAGGGGATAAACCAGCTCCCGCTGCTGCCGTTAAATTTGCCATCGTTATCCACCAGTAGGTTCACGCTGGCGTTCCCCCAGGGCGAAAGCCAGGACTCAATCTGCTGATTCACTTCGCCGCTCACCGCGTCGCGCACCTGGCCAAACGCAAACTGACGCGCCTGCTCGCCCGTTGTCAGGCCGTTGTCGGTCATGCTGGCCTCACCGAAGGCTTTCGCCATTTCGGCCAGGTGTTTTTCCCCCTCGCCCGTTGGCGCCGCCATGCCGAGGTCGGGCAAACTATCCCCGTTATTATCAAAGGGATTTTGCGCCTGATGCATAAAGGAATTCGGCGCACCGTGAACGGCTCCGACCGTAAGAAGGGGGAGTAAAAACAGCAAACGAATGCGGGACGATACAGCCATCAACGTCGTCAATAAGAACCTGTGTTTATGAATAAACTCTTATTATGTTAACGCGATAAGCCCTGAAATGCAGTCCTGGCGGACATTTCAGGATTATCCTGAAACAGCCCTTTCAGCTCCGGCACGCAGGAGCCACAGTTCGTACCACAGCGCAGCTTCGCCCCCAGCGCGGTGACGGAATCACACCCGCCAACGATCGCCTCCCGTATCGTATTCTCCCCGACGCTGAAACAGCTGCAGATGATGCGTCCCGGATCCGCTTCCTTCCCGACGCTCTGTCCGTTCAGCAAGGCGTGACGTTCAGAGGCCAGCACGGGTGGGGATTGAAAAGCGGCTTCAATCACCGTATGCGCCAGCGCCGGTAACGCGGTGCCCTCCCAGAAGCCCAGCATCAGCTGGCCTTCATGCCAGGCCAGCACGCTGCTGCGTTCGCCGGTTTGCGCAACCTGCAGCTGCCAGCCCCGGACGCCGGCGTAATCCATTACCCACGACAGCAAAGGTTTATCGCACGCCACCGTCAGGCGTGAGGCTTTACGCCACCAGTAAGCCGAAGAGGGCATTTCCGGCCATTCCCGGGCATAGAGTTCCCCCTGCCAGGCAGGCTGCCACGGCAGAATTCTGACCGCGGTTTGTTTACTCTCCGGCTGGCCAGAAACCGGATCGCAGCGCCCTTCCACCAGCGCATTCACCTTTCCCTGGCGGGAAAACTCAGCGTTCCAGTGCATCGGAGCAAACGCCTCGCCTTCCCGTATCCCGTCATTGATTCGTACTCTGACGACCATCACGCCGCGCGGCGAGCTGATGCGCGCCAGCTGGCCGTCGCACAGGGAAAACCGAACCGCGTCTGCGGGGCAAACCTCAACAAACGGTTCGGCGATATGCTGCATCAGTCTGGCCACGTATCCCGTTCGGGTCATGGTATGCCACTGATCGCGTATGCGCCCCGAATTGAGAATCAGCGGGTACAACGCGCTGACCGTCGCACCGTGCGACAGAGGGTTAACGGGAACGAAGTTTCGGCGCGGAAAATTCCCCGTCGGCCACTGATAAGGCTCAAGCTGATCCCACTCCTCACGGGTTAGCGCAGCCAGTTCATGAAGATTAAATGCCCGCGCGCCGTCATTTTCAAAGGCCGTCAACGCCGCATGTTCGCAAAAAATCTCGTGCGGATGTTGCCAGGCAAAGGCCTCGCCGTAGCCCAGCCGCTTCGCTACCTGCGCGACGATCCACCAGTCCGGCTTCGCTTCGCCCGGCGCGGGCAGAAACGCGCGCTGGCGCGAAATGCGACGCTCGGAATTGGTCACCGTCCCGTCCTTCTCTCCCCAGCCCAGCGCCGGAAAACGGATATGGGCGAACCGGCTGGTATCTGTATCGTTCATCACCTCAGAGACCATCACCAGCGGGCAGCCCGCCAGCGCCTGACACACCGCGTGGCTGTCCGGCAGCGACACGGCAGGGTTGGTGCCCATAATCCACACCGCCTTCACCTCACCGCGGGCAATGGCGTCAAACAGCTCCACCGCCATCAGCCCCGGCGTCTGCGCCAGCCGTTCCGTTCCCCAGAAACGCGCCACCCGCGAAAGATCGTCCGGCTCAAAGTTCATGTGCGCCGCCAGCTGGTTCGCCAGTCCGCCAACTTCCCGTCCGCCCATCGCGTTTGGCTGTCCGGTCAGCGAAAACGGGCCGCAGCCCGGACGGTTGAACTTCCCGCTGGCAAGATGAACGTTAATGATAGCGTTACACTTGTCGCTGCCGCTGGCGGACTGGTTGATACCCATGGTGTAGAGCGTAATTGCGCGAGGCGCGGTGATAAACCAGTCGTAAAAGGTGCCAATATCCTGCGGCGAGAGGCCGCAAAACGCCGCCACGCGCTCAACGGGCCACTCATCCGTTCCCTGAATCACATTAAGCAGACCGACAAACAGCCCGGAGTCGCTGCCGGGGGCGAGCGCCAGATGCAGGTCAGCAATATCACAGGTGGCGGTTCTACGGGGATCGATTACCACCACCTTCATCTGCGGGTTGTTGCGCTTCGCCTGCACCAGCCGCTGATAGAGCACCGGATGCGTCCAGGCCGCGTTCGAGCCAGCCAGCACCACCAGATCGCTGTTTTCCACATCCTCATAGCTGCACGGCACCACGTCTTCGCCAAAGGCGCGCTTGTAGCCCACCACCGCCGAAGACATGCAGAGCCGGGAGTTGGTATCGATGTTTGCCGCACCGATAAATCCTTTCATCAGCTTGTTGGCGGCATAGTAATCCTCGGTCAACAGCTGGCCGGAGGCGTAAAACGCCACCGCCTGCGATCCCCATGTGTCGATAATCTCCCGCAGACGCTCCCCCGCCGCGTTCAGCGCCTGCGCCCAGTCCACCTCAAGGCCGTCAACGACCGGGCGCAAAAGCCGCCCCTGTAAGCCCGTCGTTTCCCCCAGGGCCGATCCTTTCACGCACAGGCGACCCAGGTTCGCTGGATGGGTTTCATCTCCCCGAACGCTAACCGCTTCACCTTCCATGCGCGCGACCACGCCGCAGCCGACCCCGCAGTAGGGGCACGTTGTCCGGGTTTCCGTCATGAGGCCTCCGCACGCATTACCAGGGCGTCGCTGCCAACCCACACCTTGCCGTTTTCAATTTTCACCGGCCAGGCGCGCACCGCGGGTTCGCCGTTCTCTGCCTGACAGCCGTCGCGCAGGCGAATGCGCTGCTTGTAGAGCGGTGAAATCACCACCGGCTCGCCCGCCGCATCGCCAAGAATGCCGCGTGAAAGCACGTTCGCATTACCGCCCGGTTCCCGATCGTCGAGGGCGTAAACGGTTTTGCCAAAGCGGAAGAGCGCAATCGGCTTATGTCCAAGCCGCGCGCCGATGCCCGCCTGCTCGGGGATATCGTCGATGCCGCAGATTTCCTGCCAGCGCTTGCTTTCATCCGGCGCGGTCTCGTTCACCGTCGTGCGGAACAGCGCGAGCCGGTTGGGATCGTTAAGCGTGGTTTGCCATTCGCACTGGTAGGTTTCCACCACCCGGGCCATCTCCTGCTCCAGCTCGTGGGCGATGCCAAGGCTGTCGTTGAGGATCACCTCGCGCAGATAGTCGAGGCCGCCCTCAAGGTTGTCCATCCAGGTGCTGGTGCGCTGCAGGCGATCCGCCGTGCGGATGTAAAACATCAGGAAACGGTCGACGGTGCGGATCAGCGTTTCGTCGTCCAGATCGCTGGCGAAGAGATCCGCGTGGCGCGGCTTCATCCCGCCGTTGCCGCACAGATAGAGGTTCCAGCCTTTATCGGTGGCAATCACCCCCACGTCTTTGCTCTGCGCCTCCGCGCACTCGCGGGTGCAGCCGGAGACCGCCATTTTGATTTTGTGCGGCGCGCGCAGCCCCTTGTAGCGGTGCTCAAGCCTGACCGCGAGGCCGGTGGAGTCCTGCACCCCGTAGCGGCACCAGGTCGAGCCGACGCAGGATTTCACCGTGCGCAGGGATTTCCCGTAGGCGTGTCCGGTTTCAAAACCGGCCTCCACCAGCGCCTGCCAGATCTCAGGCAGCTGTTCCAGAGTGGCGCCGAAAAGGTCGATTCGCTGTCCGCCGGTAATTTTGCTGTACAGGCTGTAGCGTTTCGCAATCTGGCCGATGGCGATCAGCCCGTCGGCGGTCACTTCCCCCGCCGGCATGCGCGGCACGATGGAGTAGGTGCCGTCCTTCTGGATGTTGGCGAAGTAGCGGTCGTTGGTGTCCTGCAGCGGCAGGTGTGCCGGTTTCAGCAGATACTCGTTCCAGCAGGAGGCGAGCACCGATCCCACCAGCGGCTTGCAGATCTCACATCCGTGCCCCTGTCCGTAGCGGCTGATAAGCTGGTCAAAGGTGCGGATATGGTTGACGCGCACGAGGTGGTAAATCTCTTGGCGCGAGTACGGGAAGTGCTCGCAGATGTCCTTTTTCACCTCCACGCCCTGCTCCGCCAGCTGGAACTCCATCACCTGCTTCACCAGCGCGCTACATCCCCCGCAGCCGGTCGCCGCTTTGGTGCACTGCTTAACGGCGCCGATATCCGTCGCGCCCGCGCTCACCGCCCGGCAGATATCGCCTTTGCTGACGTTATGACACGAACAGATCTGCGCGCTTTCCGGCAGCGCCGCCACGCCGAGCGCTTTTGGCGCGCTGCCTGACGACGCGGGTAAAATGAGCGTTTCCGGCTCTTTCGGCAGGCTGATGCCGTTAAGCATCATCTGCACCAGCGTGGCGTATTCGCTGGCGTCACCCACCAGCACGCCGCCGAGCAGCGTTTTGCCGTCGTGGCTGACCACGATTTTCTTGTAAATTTGCTGCAGACCGTGCGTCCACTGGTAGCTCAGCGCCCCCGGGGTGCGCCCGTGGGCGTCGCCGAACGAGGCCACATCCACGCCGAGTAGCTTGAGTTTGGTGCTCATATCCGCGCCGGTGAAGGTTTTATCCTCTCCCGCCAGCGCGGCGGCGGCCACCCGCGCCATTTGATAGCCGGGCGCAACCAGCCCGAAGATTTTCCCCTCCCACAGGGCGCATTCACCAATGGCCAGCACGTCCGGATCGGAGGTGCGACAGCCGTCGTCAATGCAGATCCCGCCGCGTTCGCCGATAGCCAGCCCGCTGCTGCGCGCCAGCGCGTCCTGCGGACGAATGCCGGCAGAAAAGACCACCATGTCCGTTTCCAGCTGTTCGCCATCGGCAAAGCGCAGCACCAGCCCGCTGTCCGCCGTGGCGATCTCCGTTGTCGCTTTACTGGTGTGAACGCCGACGCCCAGCGCCTCAATTTTCTTGCGCAGCATCGCCGCGCCGTCGTTGTCGAGCTGGACCGCCATCAGGTTGGGCGCAAACTCAACCACGTGGGTTTCCAGCCCGAGCTGCTTCAGGGCATTCGCCGCCTCCAGCCCGAGCAGGCCGCCGCCAATCACCACGCCGCGGCGCGAGCCCGCCGCATGTGCAGCAATGTTGTCCAGGTCGTCAAGGGTGCGGTAGACAAAACAGCCCGGCAAATCGTTGCCCGGCACGGGCGGCACGAACGGGTATGAGCCGGTCGCCAGCACCAGCTTGTCCCAGTGGGTTTCGTGCCCGCTGGCGGTGCGCACCACGCGCGCGTCGCGATCGATAGCGACGACCTGCTGCGACAGGCGCAGCTCAATGCCTTTGTTGACAAAGAAATCCCCCTCCACCAGCGAAAGCGACGCCGCGCTGCGGCCGCCAAAATATTCCGACAGATGCACGCGGTCGTAGGCGGCATAGCGCTCCTCGCCAAAGACAACGATCTGATACTGCTGATGCAGATTGCGGTTAACGCAGTCTTCGAGAAAATGATGGCCGACCATACCGTGCCCAACCACCACCAGAGTAGGTTTTGTCATAGCATTGTGTCCTGCAACCTGCGGTTGCGTAGTGAAACGATCGAACAGCCAGTCCGCGTGGGCGGGCGCAGCCGTTGCCAGTAAATCGGTAAATGTTGCCGCGCTGCGGCAGTCGCCCATCAGCAGTACGCCAGCCAGCGCCCCTTGATTGATCAGTAAACGGCGATAGTGACGGGTCAGCGGATCCCATGCGCTCCAGACCACGTCGCCCTCCTGCTCTGCCGCGCGACCGAGACTGAACAGCTCCACGCCGGTCACCTTGAGGCGCATCCCGCTGTCGGTCAGGGTAAACGGCGCGGTGACGTCTCCGGCCAGCCGGGCGGCAAGGATATCCGCCTGCGCCAGACAGGGGGCGACCAGGCCAAACGTCTGGCCGTCAATTTCGCAGCACTCGCCAATGGCGTAGACGTCCGGCTCGGAGGTTTGCATCTGGCGATCCACCACGATGCCGCGCGCGCAGCGAATGCCGCTGGCCTGCGCCAGCGTGACGCTGGGCTGCACGCCGGTCGCTAGCACCACGCGCGCGGCGGCGATACTGCGTCCGTTAAGCAGCGTCACGCTATCTCCGTTCACCGCTGCGATGCCAGAGACGAGCTCACAGCGCACGCCCCGCGCCGCCAGCGCCTCTTCCAGCAGCATTCCCGCCTGCCGATCCAGCTGCTGCTCCATCAGCCACGGACCGCGATGAACAAGCGTGACCTCGTCACCTGAACGCGCCAGCGCAGCCGCCGCCTCAACCCCGAGCACGCCGCCGCCCAGCACCACCGCCGGACCGGCGATCGCCTGAATGGCCCGGGTATCTGCCAGGGTACGGAACGTGAACACATGCGGCGCATCGCAGCCGCGAATTGGCGGAACAAAGGGCGTTGATCCGGTGGCAAACACCAGCGCATCCCAGCCCAGCGTGCGGGCGGTGGTTTGCACTTCCCGCGCGTCCACGTTAACGGCGAGCGCCTTTTCGCCCCGCAGCACCGTCACGCCCCGTTCCTGGTACCAGTCGTCATTCTGAAGACTGACGCCCACCGCCGTTTTTTCACCGCCCAGCACCGGCGAAAGCTGGATGCGGTTATAGGCATGCTCCGGCTCGTCACCGATGACGGTAATTGCGAAACGATCGGCAGCACGCCCGGTGAGCGAGGCAATCAGCCGCGTGGCCGCCATGCCATTTCCGATAATGACCAGTCGCATCAAAGCCCCCTCGCTACGCCGCTTTCGGCTGCTTTTCATAGAGGAAATGCAGGATCTGCTGGCGCATGTGGTGATAGCGGCTGTCGTCAGCCAGCTGCACCCGGTTACGCGGGCGCGGCAGGTCAACGTGCAGGATCTCCCCGACGGTCGCCGCCGGGCCGTTGGTCATCATCAGCACGCGATCGGAGAGCAGCACCGCCTCGTCCACGTCGTGGGTAATCAGCACAATGGTGGTGTTCAGCGCCTGCTGGATCTGCATCACCGAGTCCTGCAGATGGGCGCGCGTCAGCGCATCCAGCGCGCCGAAGGGTTCATCCATCAGCAGGACTTTCGGCTTCATCGCCAGCGCCCGGGCAATCCCGACGCGCTGCTTCATGCCGCCGGAGATCTCCCCCGGGCGCTTGTGCAGGGCGTGCCCCATCTGCACGCGGTCGAGGTTGTGCTCAATCCACTCCCGGCGCTCCGCCTTGCTCATGCTGTGGCGAAAAACGTGATCGACCGCCAGGGCCACGTTGTCGAAGCAGGTGAGCCACGGCAGCAGCGAATGGTTCTGGAATACCACCGCGCGCTCCGGACCCGGCCCGGCAATTTCGCGGTTGTCGCAAATCAGCCCGCCTTCCGTCGGCAGCGTGATCCCAGCGATAAGGTTAAGCAGCGTCGATTTACCGCAGCCGGAGTGCCCAATCAGGCTGACGGTTTCGCCCTCATGGATATCAAAGAAGACGTTCTGCAGCGCCAGAAATTCACCGCTGGCGGTGGAAAAACGCTGGCTCACGGCCTGGACCTGGATTAATGGTTTCATGTTCGCTCCTTATTTTTCCTGCCAGCTAAAGCGACGGGCGATCAGCATCAGCCCCTGCTCCAGCAGCAGCCCGACCACGCCAATGATGACGATGGCGATGAGAATGTTTTCGACGTTGAGGTTGTTCCACTCGTTCCAGATCCAGAAGCCGATCCCTAAACCGCCGGTCAGCATCTCGGCGGCGACAATCACCAGCCAGGCGATGCCGATGGAGAGGCGCACCCCGGTCAGCACCGCGGGCAGCACCGCCGGGAAGAGAATGCGGCGCATGATGGTCCACTCGGAAAGCTGCAGCACCCGGGCGACGTTAAGGTAGTCCTGCGGAATGCGGCGCACGCCTTCGGCGGTGTTGATCACCATCGGCCAGATGGAGCAGATAAAAATGGTCCAGCTCGACGCGGGCTCCGCTTTCTGAAACAGCAGCAGGCCGATGGGAAGCCAGGCCAGCGGGCTAACCGGGCGTAACAGCGCGATCAGCGGGCCGAACATGCGAGAGAAAAAGGTGAAGCGACCAATCAGGAAGCCGAGCGGGATCCCGGCGAGCGCGGCCAGGCCAAACCCCACCGCCACGCGCTGTAATGAGGCGAGCACGTTCCAACCGATGCCCATGTCGTTTGGCCCGTCGCGATAAAACGGATCGGCAAACAGGGTGATGGCGGAATCGAGCGTGCTGAGCGGCGTTGGGAAACCTTTGCTGTTAATCGCCGCCAGCTGCCAGAGCACCACCAGCAGTCCCAGACCGAGAAACGCCGGGATGATGCGCTGAAGGATCGCATTAATCCGACGCGCAAACGTCGGCGTACGGCGGCGAACCTGCACCGGAGGCAGGAGAAACACCTCTCCACTCTCCGGCGTCTCGTGTGAATTCGTCTTTTGCAGATGCTGCATAATCAGGCCCCTTTACGGTGAATAGCGAAACGGCTGGCGTATCCTTCCGGATCGGTACCGTTCCAGACGGTGCCGTCCATCAATGTGCTGCTGCGTAATGGTGAAGTCGGTGTGCTGATGCCCCCCACCGCCGTGGCGGCATCCTGCCAGACCGCGGTCTGGTTAATGCGCTGTGCAATACCCGCGTAGTCCGGCGCGGATTTGAGCAAGCCCCAGCGGCGGAACTGGGTTAAGAACCACATGCCGTCTGAGAGATATGGGTAGCTGACGGCCCCCTCGTTGAAGAAGCGGATCGGGTGCGCGTCCTGCCAGCGCTGGCCCAGGCCGTTGTCGTACTCGCCGAGCATGCGTCCGGTGAGATACTGTTCCTTGCAGTTGAGCCACGCCCGGCGGGAGAGGATCTGCGCGGTCTCGCGTTTGTTTTCCGGGGAGGCTTCGATCCAGCGCGCCGCCTCCAGTACCGCGCTCACCAGCGCCCGCGCGGTGTGCGGGTTTTTCTCCACCCAGTCGCGACGCGTGCCGAGGATTTTTTCCGGATGATCGGCCCAGATGGACTGCGACGTGGCGGCGGTAAAACCGATGCGGTCGTTGATGGCACGTGCGTTCCACGGCTCGCCGACGCAAAAGCCGACCATGTTGCCAATGCGCATGTTCATCACCATCTGCGGCGGCGGCACCACTACCGTGCGCACGTCGTCAAAGGGGTTAATGCCCGCGCTGGCCAGCCAGTAGTACAGCCACATGGCGTGCGTCCCGGTCGGGAAGGTGTGCGCGAAGGTGTAGGTGCCGGGCGCCTGCTGACCAATCAGCTTTTTCAGCCCGTCAAGGTCTCGAACGCCCTTCTCCGCCAGATCGCTGGAGAGCGTGATGGCCTGACCGTTCTGGTTGAGGGTCATCAGGTTAGCCATCTGCTGCGGCTTGCCGGCGATGCCCAGCTCCAGGCCGTACAGCAGGCCGTAGAGAATGTGCGCGGCATCAAGCTCGCCCGCCACCAGCTTGTCGCGCACCGCCGCCCAGCTCGCCTCTTTGGTGGGCACGATGGTAATACCGTATTTTTTATCAAAGCCTTTCAGCGCTGCGATAACCACCGGGGCGCAGTCGGTCAGCGGGATAAACCCGATGCGCACCGTTTCCTGCTCCGGTTTATCCGAGCCTGCCGCCCATGCGGCCTGCATGATACCCGGTAACAGCATTGCGCCACTGGCCAGCATGCTGGCCTGCAAAAAACGCCGTCTCGACAAATCCGCCATGACCACTCCTGAATAAAAACCAAAAAAAAGCGCCCACGATGCCGAAGCACCAGTGGACGCCTTTATCCCGAAGACGAATGCACCGCCGTTGGCGCATCGTCAAAAATGGTTAATCCGATAATGCAAAGCGAATGCCAGGTTTTAACACGCGGTTTTCGCGGTGTATCCCGCTTTACCCTCAGGTTTACGCACCTCAATCAGGCACAAAATGCCCGCTAACCGTGCAGCTACTCCTTTGGTATTACCTGCCACAAATTCTTCACCATGAGCAGCGCGCGGGCGATATCCACCATCCTTTGGTTCTTATCCATCGCCATTTTGCGCAGCGCCGTCCAGGCCTGTTCCTCACTCATATTCTGTTGGGTCATCAAAACGCTTTTCGCTTTATCTATGACTTTGCGCTCTTCAAGCGTATCGCGCAGCGACGCAAGCTGGCGCGAGAGCTGTTCTATCTCACGCGCCTGCTGGCGTACCAGGGTGAGCAACGGTTTTTCCGGGTACTGTATCAGTGGATCGTCCTGCTCATCGGCGGGAGGCACGTACTCATCGTTACGGTAAATACGCTCGTCCACCGCCGTCATCAGATCGGCGATGAGCGTCTCCTCCAGCGCGCGCAGATGCTCAAGGCGCGCGGTTTGCAGCGCAAACCAGGCCAGAGCGGTAAGGCCGTTATCGGCGGCGGGCTGGCGGGTGCAGGCCACCCTTCGTAGCTGCTCCGTTTCACGATCGGGCTGACAGTGCAGGGAAAAGGTGGTCTGGACGTCAGCAGAGCTGTGTGAGAGAAAAATTTCAAAGCAGGCCTGCTGCCCGTCGATGCGGTCAACCAGCCTCTGGCGAGTCACATCATCGAAAAAGCCCTGCGTGAAGCCAATCGCTCCCAGGGCCCGTTCCTGTCCCGCCAGCTCTTTCCCCTGCATCAGGCTATAAAGGGCAACAAAACGCCCGGCGATTTGCGGATCGTCAATGCTGTCATTGAGCTGCGGTACGATACTGAGCAGATGGCGAAGCATGCGGGAGTAGTGTTCCATCGCCTGCGGCGCCGTTACCGTTTGCTGAATAACACCGTCGCGCAGCGCGGGAAGCATATCAAGGCTCAGGAGCGCGCCGCCGATGCGTTCACAGACGGCACTTCCCGGGATCGGCGACTGTTTTTCAAGAATGTCATAAAGTGCAGCGAGGTTTTCATCCACCAGCGCCCGGCTGGCTTTGCATTCAGGAGCGTAGAGCTTACCCTGTGAACAGAGCCAGACGTTGGACGCCCCACGCTCGCACTGTAACATGTGCACCAGTTGGCTAATGCCGTGCACAAGCTCGCCAAGCTGTGCCAGCTTGCTGAGCTGCTCCCGGCGCATCATCCTTGCGCGCTCGAGCCATTCGCCAGCGCCTGGCGAAATGCCAGCCATTAATGTCATGCTTACTCTCCAGAACAGCGAAACTCGGGAAAGCTAAGCAATATTCGTGCCTTTATAAGAACAGGAGTCAACATGCAAAAGATTGTGATCGTCGCCAACGGTGCGGCTTATGGCAGCGAATCCCTTTTCAACAGTCTGCGCCTGGCGATTGCGCTGCGTGAAAAAGTGAGCGACCTGGCGTTACGACTCTTTTTAATGTCGGACGCGGTCACCGCGGGGCTGAAGGGTCAAAAACCGGCAGAGGGCTATAACATTCAGCAGATGCTGGAGATCCTCACCGCGCAAAACGTGCCGGTGAAGCTGTGCAAGACCTGCACCGACGGCCGCGGCATTACCGGTCTGCCGCTGATTGATGGCGTAGAGATTGGTACGCTGGTTGAGCTGGCCGAGTGGACACTGTCCGCCGATAAAGTATTAACTTTTTAATAATAAACCCGTAAAAATATTATTTTCTTATGGACGCGGTTTCAGCATCAAGTTTACCTGCGGGGTTGCCGATAGGCATGGAAACAACACAGCAGGTATTTCACTTATGTTCAGATCGATTCGTGCACGCATCATCGCGGCGACGGCAGGCTGTCTGGTCGTCGCCCTTCTCCTTAATACCGTTATCAACTTCCAGGTCACGCGCCAGGATAACCAGCAGTCCCAGCGCGATATCCTGACCAGCACCAGCGCCAGCCATAACATGGCGATTGCCGACTGGGTAAAAAGCAAGATGACGGTGATCGCCTCCGCGCAGACCGTTGCGCTGAGTGACGACCCGGTTCCGGTGTTTAAACAGCTTGCTCAGGCGGGTGGATTCACCAACGTCTATGTTGGCTACGCCAGCAAAACGGCGAAATTCTCTGAACCGGCGGGCGTTCCGGCGGACTATGACCCGACTATTCGCCCGTGGTATCAGCAGGTGGTCAGCACGGACGGTCCGGTTGTCACCGCGCCCTACGTTGACGCGGGGACCGGTAAACTGGTGGTTACCTTCGCCGTGCCGGTGAAAGAAAATGGCACGCTCAAAGCGGTCGTGGCGGGCGATGTAGCGATGGACAGCGTGGTAGCTAACGTGCGCGGGATCCATCCAACCCCGGCCAGCAGCGGGTTGCTTCTGAACAGTGACGGCAGCGTGATTGCCGCTAACGATCCTGCCCTCACGCTGAAACCGTTTGCTGAGACAATCAAGGGCATTGATTTTGCTGCGCTGAAAAGCGGTAACCCCGTCGACGGAACGCTAAACGACGCTGAAAAAACCTTCGTGGCGACAGCCGTGCCGGGCACAAACTGGCTGTTAGTCGTCGCGCTCGACAGCGGTGACGCCACCTCCGGCATGCGTTCCCTGCTTAAAGCCTCGGGGATTTCGCTGGTGATCCTCGCACTGCTGAGCGCCGCCATTGTGCATTTCCTGATTGCCCGCCTGCTCAAGCGTTTGTCCGACATTCGCGACGCGATGCACAACATTGCTAACGGCACTAACGATCTGTCCCAGCGCCTGCCGGACAGCGGCGAGGACGAGGTCGCGCAAATTGCCCAGGCCTTTAACGCCTTCAGCGATAAACTGTCGGTGGTGATGGTGCAGCTCCGGGATGCCAGTGAATCGGTGAAAAACGCGGCGCAGGAGATTGCCGCAGGTAACCAGGATCTCTCCGGACGTACCGAGCAGGCGGCATCCAGCCTGCGCGAGACGGCCAGCGCCGTGGAGCAGATCACCGCCTCCGTGACGCAGTCGAATGAATCGGCGGCAGAAGCGAACGATCAGGCGAGCAAGGCCTCAGCGGCCGCGGCGCGCGGCGGCGAGGTGGTATCGCAGGCGATCAGCACCATGCAGTCTATTGAAGTCGCGTCGGCAAAAATTGGCGATATCACCAGCGTGATTGACGGCATTGCTTTCCAGACCAACATTCTGGCGCTGAACGCCTCCGTCGAGGCGGCGCGTGCGGGTGAGCAGGGGCGCGGGTTTGCCGTCGTAGCAGGCGAAGTGCGTAACCTGGCGAGCCGTAGCGCTCAGGCGGCGAAAGAGATCAAATCCCTGATTGACTCCACCACCGACAGCGTGGCAACAGGCTCCCGCTACGTACATCTGGCGGGGGAAAGCATGGATGAGATCCGCTCCAGCATCGGCAGCGTCTCTGGCATCATGCGCGAAATCTCCATCGCCACCAGCGAGCAGATGAAAGGGATTCATGAGATAAACCACGCGGTGACCCATCTCGACAGAATGGTTCAGCAGAACGCCGAACTGGTGGTGGAATCCGCCGCCGCCGCGGGTGCCCTGCAGAGCCAGGCGGGCGACCTTGCTGAAACAGCCGGGCATTTCCGCATTTAATCTTCTTCCGGAGCGCGTTTAGCGGGTAAAACGCGCGCCAGCCTAAATTTTGAGGAATTTTGTCATTTTTGTTTAATCGTTATGCCATTTTTTGATCAAAATCAGCATCCCACCCCCTCCCCTTTGGTGTTATGCCATGAGTGAATTGTGAACAACATCACGCTCGGATATGGCAGCAGGGAGAGCGTTGTTTAAGACTACGGGGTAAAAAAATGGCACTGGTAAAAACAAGTTTGAAACTGTTTGGCGGGGATACGGTAGTGGTGCGTTGCTCAGAACGCTGTCGTATTCATCTGATGAGTTCGAAAGCACAAAAACAGTCCCAGGCGGATATTCTCACCGTACAGGACGATAAGGCCTGGCTTACCGTGCCGTACACCGGCACGTGGGATGTGCTGATCGATAGCCACAGCCAGTCGCTGGAGCATTCCGTCAGCTACGTGGCAGCATAAGTTTAAACGCCCGGCAAGCCGGGCGTATTGTCAGGCAAAACCCTGTCGCAGCGTGCTGTTGAGCGGGTTCCCTTCCAGCAGCGCCTTCACCTTCACCACCAGCTCATTCAGACAATCGTCCTTCATGCCGAGGCGTGTCAGCTCCTGATCGAGGGAGAACAGATACTGCGCGTTGGTGCCCAGCGGCCCGCTGGCGGCGGCAATCAACGGGGCAATCACCTGCGTGCGGGTATCCGCTTCATACAGCGGATGGCGCGGATCCATAATAAACACCAGCGCGTTGACGGTGCGTCCGTCGTCCAGTTCCAGCTTGCACCAGCTCGGCATATAGCAGCCGGTGATCATCTCGCGCTTCCAGAGCAGCGTGAGCTCCTCTTCCAGCGTGGCATCCGGCAGGCGATACGCCACGCCCGTGGTGCGCCCGCCCTCTTTCAGTGCAAGCATGCGCCCGGGCTGGCACGCGCTGCCGCGTCCGGCCGTCAGGCGCAGGCAAAACGCGCGATGCCAGCCAGGCAGCGTTCCCGTTGCCGATTCGACAAATTCCAGAGCCGGGTTCCACATCAGGGAGCCGTAGCCAAAAATCCATACCGGGCCATCATCCGGGCGGCAGGCAAGCGTGGCAGCGAGTGACGCCGCACGTTGTTCAGCTGACCAGAGAAGCGATTCCTCAATAGCACCAAATGCCGTCTTACAATCTGCCTTCATTAAGAAATCACGCGTTAACACTTTCCACCTCCGCCACTGCATGCTTCCTTGCGACATCTGTAATTCGCCTTCCCGGCATTCTGTGCTGGTCATTTTGCCAGCAGTCGAATAACGATAAGCAATTAGCGGACCAGTTGCAATACAACGGAAGTTCAACCGCCTGAAAAGTCAAAATGAAGGCAGCGAATCATTTCACGACTATTTCTTTTTATGCCATTTATCGTCGTCTCCTTTCTCATATTCATGTTTTACTGCGGCCCAGGCGACTTTGTGGGCCGTCTCTTCACGGCTGGCATCATCCCGGCGATCGTCCTTGTCTTTGTACTGATCCCAGGCGCTGTTGAACGCCTCTTTGTAGATATCCTGCGCGTGGGCGGGCAGCACGTTTTGCACGTTATCCGGTAATTCACGTTTCGCTTTATAGGGCATCACTAACCTCTCTTTTGGTTAAAGAGATAAGTGTGGACGACGATATGCCATGGTGCCACCCGACAATAATTTATGACTGCATTATATTTTTAATTGACTGTTATTTAATGAGTATTCGACAAAAACACGGCATTATGGACATCAGAAATGCAAATAATGAAAAAGGGTAAAATTAAGTAAAAAACAAAGGGTATTTAACAGAGTTCTGTTAATTTAATGACCTCAAAAATCTATCTATAATTACAAGCACCTGCATTGATGGAGAAGCACATGACAGCAACACACGAGGCGGTAAAGACCCGCCACAAGGAGACGTCACTCATTTTCCCGGTTCTGGCACTGGCTGTGCTGCTCTTCTGGGGAAGCAGTCAGTCACTGCCAGTGGTGGTTGGTATCAATATTCTTGCCCTCGTCGGCATCTTAACCAGCGCATTTAGCGTTGTTCGCCATGCGGACGTACTGGCCCACCGTCTGGGCGAGCCTTACGGATCGTTAATTCTCAGCCTTTCCGTTGTTATTCTCGAAGTCAGCCTGATTTCCGCTCTTATGGCGACCGGCGATGCCGCGCCGACGCTGATGCGCGACACGCTCTATTCGATCATTATGATAGTGACGGGCGGCCTGGTAGGCTTCTCTCTGCTGCTGGGCGGGCGCAAATTTGCGACCCAGTATATGAACCTGTTCGGCATTAAACAGTATTTGATCGCCCTCTTCCCGCTGGCGATTATCGTGCTGGTCTTCCCGATGGCGCTGCCGGGCGCAAATTTTTCCACCGGGCAGGCGCTGCTGGTCGCACTGATTTCCGCCGCCATGTACGGCGTGTTCCTGTTGATTCAGACCAAAACGCACCAGAGCCTGTTTGTGTACGAGCATGAAGATGACGGAGACGATGATGACCCGCACCACGGCAAGCCGTCTGCCCACAGCAGCGCGTGGCATACGGTTTGGCTGATCGTGCATCTGATTGCGGTGATTGCCGTCACCAAGATGAACGCTAACCCGCTGGAGACGCTGTTAACCGAGCTGAACGCGCCGGTGGCGTTTACCGGCTTCCTGGTGGCGCTGCTGATCCTGTCGCCGGAAGGGCTGGGCGCGCTGAAAGCGGTGTTGAATAATCAGGTGCAGCGCGCAATGAACCTGTTCTTCGGCTCCGTACTGGCGACGATTTCACTCACCGTACCGGTGGTGACGCTGATTGCCTTTATGACCGGTAACGAGCTGCAGTTTGCGCTGGGCGCGCCGGAGATGATTGTGATGGTCGCCTCGTTGCTGCTGTGCCAGATTTCGTTCTCAACCGGGCGTACCAACGTGCTGAACGGCGCGGCGCATATGGCCTTGTTTATTGCGTATCTGATGACGATATTTGCGTAATTTTATCCGGTGCGGGCTGATGCCCTCACCCCAACCCTCTCCCCAGGGAGAGGGAGAAAGCATAAAAAAAACCCGCCGAAGCGGGTTTTTTTATTATTTGCTGGTATCCAGCTCGTCGAAGCTCTTCACCAGATCGTCAATCGCTTTGATCTGCTTCAGGAACGGCTCCAGCTTGTCCAGCGGCAGCGCGGATGGGCCGTCGCATTTTGCGTTATCCGGATCCGGGTGCGCTTCAATGAACAGGCCGGCCAGACCGGTTGCCATGCCGGCGCGCGCCAGCTCGGTCACCTGGGCACGACGGCCGCCGGACGCGGCGCCGAACGGGTCGCGGCACTGCAGGGCGTGGGTCACGTCGAAAATCACCGGAGACTGGCCGGAGACATTTTTCATCACGCTGAAGCCCAGCATGTCGACAACCAGGTTGTCGTAGCCGAAGTTTGCGCCACGGTCACACAGAATGACCTGATCGTTGCCGCCTTCGATAAATTTATCGACGATATTGCCCATCTGCCCAGGGCTGACGAACTGTGGTTTCTTCACGTTGATAACGGCACCGGTTTTCGCCATCGCCGCAACCAGGTCGGTCTGGCGAGCCAGGAATGCCGGGAGCTGAATCACATCCACCACGTCTGCCACCGGCTGCGCCTGAGAGGCTTCATGCACGTCGGTGATCACTTTTACGCCAAAGGTCTGCTTCAGCTCCTGGAAAATTTTCATTCCCTCTTCCAGGCCCGGGCCACGGTAAGAGTTGATGGAGGAGCGGTTGGCTTTGTCAAAAGAGGCCTTAAACACGTACGGGATACCCAGCTTCTGGGTCACGGTCACGTAGTGTTCGCAGATACGCATGGCGAGATCGCGGGATTCCAGCACGTTCATGCCGCCAAACAGTACGAACGGCAGGTCGTTTGCTACCTTGATATCACCAATGCTAACCACTTTTTGTTTCATAGGATCGCCTTATTCAGGTGTGAATCGGAATTAAGATTAATGCAGTGTAATTTGTTTGTGCGAGATCGCGTTGATCTGCGCACGAATCATTTCGCTAATGGGGTCTTCCGGACACTGCTCGACGAAATAATTCAAATCATTCAGCGCCACGTGTTCACAGTCGAGCTGCGCGTAGATCAGCCCGCGATCGCGAATTTCGTACGGATCTTCCGGGTTGAACTGCAGCAGCACTTCGCTGGCTCGCAACGCCAGCTCCATCTGACGCTCTTCCATTAACGCAGACTTCAGCGTATCCAGCAGCTTGCGGATCACTTCTGCGTTATCCGCCTCGTCGAGATCTTCGTTGAAGAGTTCAGCCACCGGGCTGATATTGCCTTTCAGCCACACGTCCAGCGTATGTTCATCCAGCGTGTCGCCGTTGAAGGGATTAATGAGCCACATTTCACCGTCCAGCCACTCAGCGCGCAGGATCATCTGCGTCGGGAAAATGACCGGGACTAGCGGAATATCCAGACGGTGCGCGACCCACAGCAAAATAGAACCCAGCGCCACGGCGCTGCCCTGACGATTTTTTAAGACCTGGTCCAGCCATAATGCGTCAGACAGGCGATACACGCCCCGCGTGTCGCAGAAACCCCATTCGCCGTAGAAAAGCTCCAGCAGCTTCTCTAATTGCCAGTCTTGCGGGCGAGCCTGATTAATCTCTTCACGCGCCAGGCTGACCAGATTCTCCAGCTCATCGTAGACAAACTGCGACGTAAAATCGTCGCGAATCATCTCAGAAATCAGGATCATGCCATCGCAAAGCGGCACTTTATTAAATTCGAAATCGGCTAAGGACCTCATGACTTACCCCAGTAACGGTATTCTTGTGGTGGCGAGTTTAATGATGATGTACAGCACCACCAGACCCAGCAGAAAGGCGATAAACCCGACCTGCTGGCTGCGCGGACGACGACGCCCAAGCGCGATAAAACCCAAAACGATGTAGATGATAACGCCAAACAGCTTTTCAGTCAGCCATGCACCTTTATCAGTAAATGGCAGATAGCCGGTCTTCCACATGAGCCCGGCACCGGAAAGGAGCAATAGCGTGTCGATGCAGTGCGGCGCGATACGCACCCAGCGGGCATCCGTCAGCGGATTGTTGCTGTAGCGCCACCAGTAACGGACGATGAAAAAGCTGATGGTCAGCGCAACGGAAATGAGGTGGACGGTAATGAGCACGGTAAAGAGGCTCATAGCCACTGCCCCAGCGTCAGACGTTCGTTGCCGCCGTAGTCGCGGCAGGTTTCGACAGCGGCGTAGCCAGCTTGCGTAAACAGTGCCCGAACGTCCTCTCCCTGCGTCCAGCCATGTTCCACGAGCAGCCAGCCGCCGGAAAGCAAATGTTTTCGTGACGTTGTCACAATGTGATCGAGATCGGCTAATCCCGCGTTGCCGGCCACGAGCGCCGTCAGCGGTTCGAAGCGCACGTCTCCCTGCGCAAGGTGCGGGTCATGTTCGTCGATGTAGGGAGGATTGCTGACAACCATAGCAAATGAGCGATTCTCCAGCGCCTCAAACCAGCTGCTTTGCAGCACCGTCACGTTGCGAAGCCCGTGACGTTCCACGTTACGCTGCGCCAGCGCCACCGCATCGGGCATTACATCCACCGCCGTCACCGCGCAGTCGCGCCGCTCGGTAGCGAGCGCCAGCGCGATAGCCCCTGTCCCGGTACCGAGATCGAGAATGCTGCAGGCCGCCGCCGGTAAACGCGCCAGCGCCTGCTCTACAAGACACTCGGTGTCCGGACGCGGGATCAGCGTCGCCGCCGAGACGTAAAGCGGTAACGACCAGAACTCACGCTCACCGACAAGGTGCGCCACCGGCTCGCCGGTTTTACGGCGGGCAAGCAGCGCGGCGAGCTGCGCTTCCTGTTCCGCGGTCAGTTCGGTTTCGCCAAAAGCCAGCAGATACGTGCGGGCTTTACCCGTCACATGCTCAAGCAAAATTTCGGCGTCGCGTTTCGGGCTTTCGCTTTCTGAAAGCTCACCGGCAGCCTCACGTAACCAGCGCTGAAAATCCATTATTCCTGCTCGGACAGCGCCGCCAGCTGGTCGGCCTGGTATTCCTGCACGATAGGCTCGATCAGCATATCCAGCTTCCCTTCCATCACCTCGTCCAGACGGTACAGCGTCAGGTTGATGCGGTGGTCGGTTACGCGCCCCTGAGGGAAGTTATAGGTGCGGTTACGGTCGCTGCGATCGCCGCTGCCCAGAAGGTTACGGCGCGTAGAGGCTTCCGCCTGCTGGCGTTTCGCCATTTCGGCTGCGTGGATACGCGCGCCCAGCACGGACAACGCTTTGGCTTTGTTTTTGTGCTGTGAACGCTCGTCCTGACATTCAACGACGATGCCGGTCGGCAGGTGGGTAATACGGATGGCGGAATCGGTGGTGTTAACGTGCTGACCGCCCGCGCCAGAGGAGCGGAACGTATCAATACGCAGGTCCGCCGGATTGATATCCGGCAGTTCAGCCTCCGGCAGCTCCGGCATCACCGCAACCGTACAGGCGGAGGTGTGAATGCGGCCCTGAGATTCGGTGGCCGGTACGCGCTGCACGCGGTGACCGCCGGATTCAAACTTGAGACGACCGTACACGCCGTCGCCGCTGATCTTGGCGATAACCTCTTTGTAGCCCCCATGTTCGCCTTCGTTGGCGCTCATGATCTCCACTCGCCAGCGACGCGATTCGGCGTAGCGGCTGTACATGCGGAACAGATCCCCGGCAAACAGAGCCGCTTCGTCACCGCCGGTACCGGCGCGCACTTCCACAAACGCGTTACGCTCATCGTCCGGATCTTTCGGCAGCAGAAGCACCTGAAGCTGCTGCTCCATCTCTTCAGAACGCGCTTTCGCATCCTGCAACTCTTCCTGCGCCATCTCGCGCATTTCAGGATCGTCGAGCATCATCTGCGCGGTTTCGATATCTTCCTGAACCTGTCGCCAGTCGGTAAAGCATTTAGAAACATCACTTAACTGCGCGTATTCACGCGAGAGCGCGCGAAAACGTTCCTGGTCCGCAATGGTCCCGGCATCCCCGAGCAGCGCCTGTACTTCTTCATGGCGCTCGTGCAGAGCTTCCAGTTTAGCGACGATAGAAGGCTTCATAGGCGTAAGTGCACCTTGTCTTAGAAAATGGGTATAGGGCGCTATTCCAGCCCGAGGCTGTTGCGCAGAATAGTCAGGCGTTCATCATCCCCGTCACGGGCAGCCTGCTGAAGAGATTTGGTTGGTGCATGGATCAGGCGGTTGGTCAGTTTCCACGCCAGATCCTGCATAATCGCATTTGCGTCGCCGCCCTGTTCAAGGGCCGCTAACGCTTTGGCAGTCAGGTCATCACGCACCTGCTCCGCCTGCCCGCGGTACTCGCGGATGGTCTCGCTGGCGCTTTGCGCGCGCAGCCAGGCCATAAACTCACTGGTTTCCTGCTCGACGATGGTTTCCGCCTGAACCGCCGCCGCTTTACGCTGGGCAAGGTTGTGCGAAATGATGCTTTGCAGGTCATCCACACTGTAGAGATAGGCGTTAGGCAGCTTACCCACTTCCGGCTCAACATCGCGCGGGACGGCGATATCCACCAGCAGCATCGGCTGATTACGGCGGGACTTCAGCGCACGCTCCACCATCCCTTTTCCGATAATCGGCAGCGGGCTGGCGGTTGAGCTGATGATAATGTCCGCCTCTTTCAGGCGTTCATCGATGTCGCTCAGGGCAACCACCTCTGCACCCACTTCATCCGCCAGCACCTGCGCGCGTTCGCGGGTGCGGTTTGCGATAATCATCTTTTTCACTTTATGCTCGCGCAGATGGCGCGCCACAAGTTCGATGGTTTCGCCCGCGCCCACCAGCATCACGGTGACGGTAGACAGGGATTCAAAGATTTGGCGTGCAAGGGTGCAGGCCGCGAAAGCAACAGAAACCGCACTGGCACCAATGTCGGTTTCGGTTCGCACACGCTTCGCCACGGAGAACGACTTCTGGAACATGCGCTCCAGCTCGCTGGCCTTCAGATGCCCTTTTTGCGAATCCGCAAACGCTTTTTTCACCTGTCCCAGAATTTGCGGCTCGCCCAGCACCAGTGAATCCAGCCCGCTGGCGACGCGCATCAGATGGCTGACGGCATCGTTGTCCTGATGCCAGTACAGGCTGTTGCGCAGCTCGTCTTCATTGAGATTGTGGTAGTCGCATAGCCAGCGGATCAGCGCTTCGTGCAGGTTGTCCTGCTCTTCCACGCTTAAATACAGCTCGGTACGGTTGCACGTCGAGAGCACCACGCCACCCTGCACCATAGGCTGTGCAAGCAGGCTGTCCAGCGCCAGGTCAAGCGTATCCGGCGAAAACGTCACGCGTTCTCGCAGCGAAACCGGAGCCGTTTTGTGGTTGATGCCGAGTGCTAATAGGGTCATGTTGAGCGGGAGTAGTACCAGCGTTAATAAGGTTAGCAGAACGCATCATACAGGATGCGCGAGATCAATAAAAGGGACTGCCCCCTTTCGGAGTAATAGGTTACACAACCCTTTGAGATAATTTGAACGTAGACGGTAGCCCCCTTCGACGCTAGCATTAACAGTTATAACTGCAACGTATCTCAAGGATTTGTCCTCATTATGACCCGACTGATTCGCCTGCTGCCGCTGGCAGCACTGGTTCTGACCGCGTGTACCGTCACCCAACCAAAAGGCCCGGGCAAAAGCCCTGATTCACCGCAGTGGCGTCAGCACCAGCAGGACGTCCGTAATTTGAACCAGTACCAGACCCGCGGCGCTTTCGCTTATCTCTCTGACGAACAAAAGGTTTATGCCCGCTTCTTCTGGCAGCAGACGGGGCAGGACAACTACCGCCTGCTGCTGCTGAACCCGCTGGGCAGCACCGAGCTGGAGCTTATCGCCAAGCCGGGCGAAGCGCAGATCACCGATAACAAAGGCCAGCACTATACCGCGACCGATGCCGAAGAGATGATTGGCAAGCTGACAGGGATGCCAATCCCGCTCAACAGCCTGCGCCAGTGGATCCTTGGCCTGCCGGGTGAGGCAACTGACTACACCCTTGACGACCAGTACCGTCTGAGCCAGGTGAACTACACCCAGAACGGCAAAACCTGGAAAGTGGTGTACAGCGCCTATGACAGCAAGAGTAAACCGTCGCTGCCATCAAACATGGAACTGACCCAGGGCAGCCAGCGTATCAAGCTGAAAATGGACAACTGGATCGTTAAATGATGACCCACTGGCCCTCTCCGGCAAAGCTGAACCTGTTTTTATACATTACCGGCCAGCGTGCTGACGGGTACCACACCCTGCAGACGCTGTTTCAGTTTATTGACTATGGCGACACGATCTCCATTGAACTGCGCCAGGACGGGCAGATTTGCCTGCTAACGCCGGTCGAAGGCGTGGCGCATGAGGACAACCTGATCGTGCGCGCCGCGCGTCTGCTGATGAAAGCCGCGGCGGAATCGGGCCGTCTGCCCGCGGGAAGCGGTGCGGATATCCGTATCGAAAAACGCCTGCCGATGGGCGGCGGTCTGGGCGGTGGATCATCCAACGCCGCCACCGTGCTGGTTGCGCTGAATCACCTCTGGGGCTGCGGGCTGTCAAAGGACGAACTGGCAGTCCTGGGCCTGACGCTGGGGGCGGATGTCCCGGTGTTTGTGCGCGGTCATGCGGCCTTTGCTGAAGGCGTGGGTGAGATTCTCTCCCCGGCTGAACCGCCGGAGAAGTGGTATCTGGTTGCCCACCCTGGCGTGAGTATTCCGACCCCGGTCATCTTTAAAGATCCTGACCTGAAAAGGAATACCCCGGTTCGGTCAATAGAAACCTTATTAAATTGTGAATTCAGCAACGATTGCGAGGATATCGCAAGAAAACGTTTTCGCGAGGTTGATGCGGTGCTTTCCTGGCTGTTAGAATACGCGCCGTCGCGCCTGACTGGTACAGGGGCCTGTGTCTTTGCTGAATTTGACACCGAATCCGCCGCTCGTCAGGTGCTTGAGCAAGCGCCGGTTTGGCTGCATGGTTTTGTAGCACGTGGGATGAACACCTCCCCCCTACAGCAGACCATTCTGGCGCAGACTGAGTTTCGGTGACAACGTCACCCTGTTCCAGACGTTGCATCGCGCTCTTTAATACACCGCCTGGATAGCCTTCGCCTGGCCCGCACAGTTTGCGGCGAACGCTATCCACCACTGGACGCATGCCTGAGGTTCTTCTCGTGCCTGATATGAAGCTTTTTGCTGGTAACGCCACCCCGGAACTAGCACAACGTATTGCCAACCGCCTGTACACTTCCCTCGGCGACGCCGCCGTAGGTCGCTTTAGCGACGGCGAAGTCAGCGTACAAATTAACGAAAATGTACGCGGTGGTGATATTTTCATCATCCAGTCCACCTGTGCTCCAACGAACGACAACCTGATGGAACTGGTTGTTATGGTCGACGCCCTGCGTCGCGCTTCCGCAGGCCGTATCACTGCTGTAATCCCTTACTTCGGCTATGCCCGTCAGGACCGTCGCGTCCGTTCCGCGCGTGTGCCAATTACCGCTAAAGTTGTCGCTGACTTCCTGTCCAGCGTCGGCGTTGACCGCGTACTGACTGTTGACCTGCACGCAGAGCAGATCCAGGGCTTCTTCGACGTTCCGGTTGATAACGTATTCGGCAGCCCAATCCTGCTGGAAGACATGCTGCAGCTGAACCTGGATAACCCAATCGTGGTTTCTCCGGACATCGGCGGCGTGGTACGTGCCCGTGCTATCGCTAAGCTGCTGAACGATACCGACATGGCGATCATCGACAAACGCCGTCCGCGCGCAAACGTTTCTCAGGTGATGCACATCATCGGTGACGTTGCTGGCCGAGACTGCGTGCTGGTTGACGACATGATCGATACCGGCGGTACGCTGTGTAAAGCAGCTGAAGCGCTGAAAGAGCGTGGTGCCAAGCGCGTGTTCGCTTACGCGACTCACCCGATCTTCTCCGGTAATGCGGTAAACAACCTGCGCAACTCCGTCATTGACGAAGTGGTGGTATGCGATACCATCCCACTGAGCGACGAGATCAAAGCACTGCCAAACGTGCGTACGTTGACCCTGTCCGGGATGCTGGCCGAAGCGATTCGTCGTATCAGCAACGAAGAATCCATCTCAGCAATGTTCGAACACTAATCGAACACGGCCGAAAAACCCGCTGCGGCGGGTTTTTTTGTCTCCGGGTTTTATTTGTATGATTAATGCCTCCTTCACCTGCCATTCATATGACAGATGATGCGCATACGGATGATAGATAATTGTGAAAAACGTAGCCTCCTCACATGTTCTGCCCTTTCGCGCCCTCATCGACGCCTGCTGGAAAGAGAAGTACACCTCGTCACGCTTTGTCCGTGACCTGATTGCCGGGATCACCGTCGGCATCATCGCCATCCCGCTGGCGATGGCGCTGGCGATTGGCAGCGGCGTTGCGCCGCAGTACGGTCTGTACACCTCGGCCGTTGCCGGGATCGTCATTGCCCTGACGGGCGGTTCGCGCTTCAGCGTCTCCGGCCCGACCGCCGCCTTCGTGGTGATCCTCTACCCGGTTTCGCAGCAGTTTGGTCTGGCAGGCCTGCTGGTAGCCACCCTGATGTCGGGCGTATTTTTGATTTTGTTTGGTCTGGCCCGCTTTGGTCGCCTGATTGAATATATTCCCCTTTCCGTGACGCTGGGGTTCACCTCGGGGATTGGTATTACCATCGGAACCATGCAGATCAAAGATTTCCTCGGCCTGCAGATGCCCCACGTACCGGAGCACTATCTGCAAAAAGTGGGGGCGCTGTTTATGGCGCTGCCGACGGCCAATCTGGGCGACGCCGCCATCGGGATTGTGACGCTGGGCACGCTGATCGTCTGGCCTCGCCTCGGTATTCGTCTGCCGGGCCATCTGCCCGCGCTGCTGCTGGGCTGCGCGGTGATGGCGATCGTCAATATGCTCGGTGGTCACGTCGCGACTATCGGCTCGCAGTTCCACTATGTTCTGGCGGACGGTTCACAGGGTAGCGGTATTCCGCAACTGCTACCGCAGCTGGTGCTGCCGTGGGACATGCCCGGCTCCAGCTTCACCCTAAGCTGGGATTCCCTGCGAGCCCTGCTTCCCGCCGCGTTCTCTATGGCAATGCTGGGGGCGATTGAATCCCTGCTCTGCGCCGTCGTTCTGGACGGCATGACCGGCACCAAACACAAAGCCAACAGCGAGCTGGTTGGTCAGGGATTAGGCAACCTCGTCGCGCCGTTCTTCGGCGGTATTACCGCAACGGCAGCCATCGCCCGTTCTGCGGCCAACGTGCGCGCGGGTGCAACCTCACCGGTTTCGGCGGTTATCCACTCCGTGCTGGTGATCCTCGCCCTGCTGATCCTCGCCCCGCTGCTCTCCTGGCTACCGCTTTCCGCCATGGCCGCCCTGCTGCTGATGGTGGCATGGAACATGAGCGAGGCGCACAAGGTGGTGAACCTGCTTCGTCGCGCGCCGAAAGACGACATCATCGTGATGCTGATCTGTATGTCGCTGACCGTGCTGTTCGATATGGTTATCGCCATCAGCGTCGGGATCGTGCTGGCTTCCCTGCTGTTTATGCGCCGTATTGCGCAGATGACGCGCCTTTCCCCGGTTAACGTCGAGGTGCCTGACGATGTGCTGGTGCTGCGCGTGATTGGCCCGCTGTTCTTCGCCGCGGCGGAAGGTCTGTTCAGCGATCTGGAGTCCCGCATCGCGGGCAAACGGGTTGTGGTGCTGAAATGGGATGCCGTACCGGTGCTGGATGCAGGCGGCCTGGATGCCTTCCAGCGCTTTGTGGCACGTCTGCCGGAAGGCTGTGAGCTGCGGGTGAGTAACCTGGAGTTTCAGCCGCTGCGCACCATGGCGCGCGCGGGCGTGCAGCCTATCCCTGGCCGACTCTCCTTCTACCCTAACCGTGAAGCCGCGTTAGCGGATCTGTGAGTCTCATGATGCAGAGAAACGTCTCTGCATCATCACCCCGATCGCCTGCTGGAGCCATGCAAGCACGGCAGGCGTCATCCAGGTTCCTTTCATCAGGTGCGGCTCCTGCTGCATGGCTGCGCGAAACTTTTGCTGAGTTTCCGGGCTGGTGCCCGCGTAAGACTGGAACAATGCCAGCCAGTTTTCAGCCAGCTTTTGCGCCTCCTCCGAGGCCGGATCGATATTTTCCCGCTGCGCCTGATGCAGTTTCGCCACCAGCGGCGGCCACTCCATCATGCGGTCAAAGTAGTGTGCCCGGGTAAAGGCCATCTCTTCGGCAGTGAGATACTTCTCCCATATGCAGAGCTTAGACTCAGCAAACGCGCGCGTGATGTAATCCGTCATCTCCGGCGTGATGCCGGTCTGCGCCTGCATCTGCGGTTCAACGCTGTGCATCTCGTTCAGCCGGGTGAGAAACTCCGGCTTGCCCGCCGTGTCCTGCTCCAGGCGTTCCATCCAGCGCGTCGCCAGATCCATCGCCCGCGCGTCAGTCGCGGGTATATGTTGCTCCAGAAGCGTCTTAGCCTCTGCAACCAGCCCTGACCAGATAGCCGCCAGCGCATCCTTCTGCACCGCAAACGGCAGCTGCTGTAACTCTTCTTTGCTAAACCAGCGATCGTACATATTCATTAACTCCAGAGTCTGTAGCCAGGATTCCAGATCCGGCGTCGCATCGTCGAGAAGCCCGGTCCGCAGATCCACCAGCCGGTCGCGCAGCGTATGTATGCTGCGCAGCTGTTTATCCAGCAGCGTGATTTGCGCATCGAGTAGCTCGGTTAACGACAGCGACTCCTGTTCCAGGAAATCCCTGATTTCAGCAAGTTCCAGCCCCGCTTTTGCCAGCGTCTGGATCATGTGCAGACGCTGGACATCCGCCAGGTTGTAAAGCCGGTAACCTGCCGCGCTTCTGGCTGAAGGCAGCAACAACCCTGTTTGCTCATAGTGGTGCAATGTCCGCACGGTGATCCCGGCGCGTTTCGCCAGCTCACCCACCTGAATCAACATAACTGCTCCTTTTTCTTTGCCAGTGGCGCCACTCTGGAGCCTTACGTTACGTGAGGGTCAACCCTTGATGCAAAAAAAAACGACTCCCACGGGAGCCGTTTCGGCGTTCTTTATCAGGCACTAGCTGTGCTTATGCTGATCGCGACGACAGCGTTTGTCGTAGTGGCGCACCCACCAGTATTTATCGCAGACCTCCTCATGTCCGCTCACGCGCGCCCCGGCGAGCCACAATACCGCACCAACGAAGATGCTCAATATCGCGCCGTGCGCGAAGTATTGCGGGAGGTCAATCTGAGGTAACTGGTTTAAAATGGAATAACCTACGCCGGCTACCATCACGAACAGCCCCAACCCCATCAGCACGTTACCGAGTAACGAAGCGTTTTTGCGTTTCATGTGTCACCTCCGGAACTTTGGGTTGTCAGGAGAAAAGCCCCTAATCCTTGTGTGTAAAGTATAGACAACGCCTCTTTTATGAGTTGCGTGAATGATCACAATTACAGATAAGTCCCAAACAAAAGTTTACAAATAAGGCTTTGAACAGCTTGAAATTCTAATTGTTCAAATCAGAAATTATTCGTATTTCGCTGAGAAGATCGCAGAATTTTGTCAAGCGGCGCGCCAGACAGTAAACTACGCGCCAGATCTGGAACCCATTAGGAATTGAATCGTGACGATTAAACTAATTGTCGGCCTCGCCAACCCGGGCGCAGAATATGCGGCCACCCGCCATAACGCCGGGGCATGGTACGTCGATCTGCTGGCCGAGCGGTTACGTGCTCCCCTGCGTGAAGAACCTAAATTCTTCGGGTATACCTCACGTATCAACCTTGCTGGCGCGGATGTTCGCTTACTGGTGCCCACCACCTTTATGAACCTGAGCGGTAAAGCGGTGGCAGCAATGGCAACGTTTTATCGCATCAATCCGGATGAAATTCTGGTCGCACACGATGAGCTGGATCTCCCGCCCGGCGTGGCAAAATTCAAGCTGGGCGGCGGGCACGGCGGTCACAACGGCCTTAAAGACATCATCAGCAAGCTGGGCAATAACACGAATTTCCACCGTTTGCGCGTGGGAATCGGCCATCCGGGCGATAAAAACAAAGTTGTCGGTTTCGTGCTCGGTAAGCCCCCGGTTTCCGAACAGAAACTGATTGACGAGGCGGTAGACGAAGCGGCGCGCTGCACCGAAATCTGGCTGAAAGATGGGTTAACCAAAGCGACAAACCGCTTACACGCTTTCAAAGCGCAATAATCCGCCCGATCCGGCTTTTTTACCGCGCGTCATGCGGGTTACGTGTATAATAGGCGTAGTTATTTACTTTTCATCAGTCGGTTATCGTTAACGGATTGATTATCAAGATATTAAGGTGATTTAGAAATGGGATTCAAATGCGGTATCGTCGGTCTGCCAAACGTGGGCAAATCCACCCTGTTTAACGCGCTTACCAAAGCGGGTATCGAAGCGGCGAACTTCCCGTTCTGTACCATCGAACCAAACACCGGCGTTGTGCCAATGCCGGACCCGCGTCTGGACCAGCTTGCGGAAATCGTGAAGCCGCAGCGCATTCTGCCAACCACCATGGAATTCGTGGACATCGCGGGCCTGGTAAAAGGCGCGTCCAAAGGTGAAGGCCTGGGTAACCAGTTTCTGACCAACATTCGTGAAACCGAAGCGATCGGCCACGTTGTGCGCTGCTTCGAGAACGACAATATCATCCACGTTAACAACAAAGTGGATCCGGCTGACGACATCGACGTCATCAACACCGAGCTGGCGCTCTCTGACCTCGACACCTGCGAACGCGCGATTCACCGCGTGCAGAAGAAAGCCAAAGGCGGCGACAAGGACGCGAAAGCGGAACTGGCTGCGCTGGAAAAATGTCTGCCACAGCTGGAAAACGCCGGCATGCTGCGCGCGCTGAAAAACCTGACTGACGAAGACAAAGCGGCGATCAAATACCTGAGCTTCCTGACCCTGAAGCCAACCATGTACATCGCCAACGTTAACGAAGACGGTTTCGAGAACAACCCTTACCTCGACAAAGTGCGTGAAATCGCCGCGGCGGAAGGTTCTGTGGTTGTTGCCGTGTGCGCTGCCGTTGAATCCGACATCGCCGAGCTGGACGATGCCGACCGTGAAGAGTTCATGGCCGAGCTGGGTCTGGAAGAGCCGGGCCTGAACCGCGTGATCCGCGCGGGCTATGAGCTGCTGAACCTGCAGACCTACTTCACCGCTGGCGTGAAGGAAGTGCGTGCCTGGACCATCCCTGTGGGTGCGACTGCGCCTCAGGCGGCCGGTAAAATCCATACCGACTTCGAGAAAGGCTTTATTCGTGCGCAGACTATCGCGTTTGAAGACTTTATCACCTACAAGGGTGAGCAAGGCGCGAAAGAAGCAGGCAAGATGCGTGCAGAAGGGAAAGATTACATCGTTAAAGATGGCGATGTGATGAACTTCTTGTTTAACGTTTGAGTTGTTTTGAATGAAAAAAATCCACGCTTTGGCGTGGATTTTTTTTCATAAATTACCGATTTTACGCCTTCTTGCGCAGATAGAACTCAAGGTATTTTTTAGGTCTATCCTGAAACGCACGCTCTTTGCCGTAGTTATAAGCATCGTTGAAATATTTATATGCTTCATCGAATTGATTCAACTCGTAACAGACCATGCCGAGGTCGATTGATGGTGCGGTGTCTATATCCGATCCACGTGTGCGCAAAGTCGTCTCTCCCCATTTCTTCGCCTCATCGTAATCCTCAAGATCAAAGTAAGCGCTGTACATGCACGCAGCGATCCAGTTAGCAAATTCCGATTCAAACTTTGGCTCAGGAAGAGCTTGCCAGGCTTTTTGGTATTGCTCTAAAGCTTCGGCGTATTTTTGGTTGTCGTGAAACTCGTTTCCTTTTTCTACAAGAGATGTAACTCTTTTTTCATCGAATTTATAGCATACGTTTTTCATATATTTATTCATTATCATTCGAAAAGAGACCTCCTTGCCTATATAAAAGGGATATAAGCAATAAATGCCTTCAGAAGCATGGAGGTCTCTAAAAGAGTAAGTTTTTATTGTTACTAACCAAAAAAGAAATATTTAAAAGCTTCTGCCTCAACATCCTTAAGCTTGCTTTTTAGCATTAAATCGATATCTTCCAGAAAGTCCTCTCTGAAATTAAAATCATCATCTGTAGCATCACCATCATATTTACTTTGTTCTATCTCAATGGCAGAACAAAAAGCATCCAAAAAGTCTGCTAACGAATTGGAAATAATGAAATTTCTTTTTTGAATACTACCATAAACAGGAGATGTAATATTTTGGGTATCACAAAAAAGAACATCTCCATTTCTTTCAGCAAAGATTATATATTCATCGCGCCAGGTCGTGTCATTTTGAACTCGCCAGCCTGATAACATTTCATTAAGCTCTTGGGGCTCAACAATCTGTATAAAGAAAGTACCATCAAATGTTGGGTGGTCATTTAAAATCAAATGGCTATAAAAAAAACGAATTTCGCCATTTAAACTCACTGGAAAAGAAGTTTCATTTTCATCGTCTGTATAGTCTATCTCTCCCATATTTAAATCATTCATTTTGAATTTGTTAACAAAGTCTTGGATAGTATTTTTTATATGCATTATTCCTCTTTAAGAGTTAACATTATTGGCTACTCTTAAAATTACTAAGACCCATAGTTGAAAAATGTACCCATAATCCAAAGAACTTCTTCGCGCCATTAAAAAAGAAAAACAAAGAATCAATAATGGAACGACATCCTTTAATATTAAGGTAGTTTATTGCCCTTTCTTTTACGATTTGAGTCTATTTCGTAGAAATAATCTTCACAGAAAACGTCTAAAGCATTTTCCAGTGGAACAAGTTTCAACCCCCGGAAGCCTTTACTTTCTATAACTTCCTTGACCTCTTGTTTAACAATGATAAAACAACCTAACAATGTGTCGTTCAACGAAAGTATATCATATTCAAGCGCATAATCATTGAATTCAATTTTAAAAGGTATGATATCTCCGAACTTATCCTCTTCGAGAATAGATTTATCCTCATCTATAACATCGCCGCCTGGAAAATATACATATTTAAAATCATCCCGAAGAACTTGACCATTCCCAATCGAAACTGGTGTTAAATCTCGGCCAAAAAAAACATTGTGCTTATAATTTTCAAAAATTGAAAATAAAGACTTATCCATCAAGTGTCCAAAGTCTTTTTTATAATAGTCAAATTTCAAAGCCCCAACATTTTTATTGCACAACAAATAAATACGGTCTGGGCATGCATCGTCTGTTATTCGATAAGGGAAGGAAAATGCAGAGCCTTCTATTTCCCAGTTTTCATTGATCTGTAATCTTTCATCAACCATGCCCTGTAAATTTCTTGGCATGAGTGATGATTCAAAGTCATTCATGATCACATAATAGGACATTAATTCATTCTCCTGCATTTTGTTGTGGGAACATGACCCATCCAAATTTTATTCTTCATATCAATCTGGATCCGCCTTATAGCTATCCTCGCCCCTTTAGCATCCAATCTTCCAGAATTATATCGTTGCTCAACACGAGCAATGCGCTGACGGACAATGTCACTATAGTTATGATGATTACTACTATGGAAAACATCCATACCTTTCCCTGCATCTTGTTTCATCGCTGATGCACTACCTGGAACATGAATACCATTAAATGCAGAGTTCATGTCTTTTCCGATACCAATATTATTGAAGAATGATTGGTTCTCTTTCCACACCTCAACGGGTATAACATGGTGAGCAGAAAGTCTATCACCAACTTTACCAGCCATAGCTTTATCTAATATACCGCTATTAGATAGCCCCCACGGATCCACCCACCCCAGCGCATTCGGCGCATACTGGTAAAGGTTTATTCCCCCCGCCAGCCCTATCGGGTCCTGCTGCGTAAACCGCCCGCAGTCCGGGTCGTAATACCGGAAGAGATTGTAGTGCAGGCCTGTCTCACGGTCCAGGTATTGCCCCTGCATGCGCAGGTTCTGAGAATATCCTGATACCTGCGTCTCGCTTTCACGCAGCAGCTTGCCCCAGGCACTGTTCACCCCCTCCCAGCGCACCTGCCCTTCACTATCCGTCATCCGCTCCGGCGTGCCGTTGGGCTGGCAGTGGAACCAGAAAATCTCCGGCGCTTCCACACCGTCAATACGCGCCAGCGGGTCGTAGCTGTCCTGGTCGCTGTAGACGTAGGTCAGCGGCACATCCCCGTGCACCTCCTGCAGCAGGCGGAACCCTTCCCAGACAAACCGGGTGGTGACCGGCTTGCCGGTTGGCTGTCCGCCCAGCATCTGGCGTCGCGTTTTACTGATGCGTCGCCCGAGCGGATCGTAGCGGAAGCTGACCTGCGTCTGCGGCTTGTTGCCGTCCCGCGGCTGGCTGATGACTTCCGTCAGGCGGTGTTCACCGTCGTAGCGGTAGTGCCAGCGGGTCTGGCCGTTATCTTTTTCCACGGTGCGGCCGTGGATGTCATAGCGCCAGCGAATGCCGTTCAGCTGCGTCAGGCGGTTGTGCGTGACCTTCTCAGCGGAACCTTCGAGCGGGTTACCGGCAGCGTCCCAGCGCCACTGCTCCTGACCGGGCAGCGTGCCGTCCTGAACGAGCAGGCGCCCGGCGCTGTCGTACTGCCAGCGGTACCAGCTGAAGGGGTTATCGTCCCGCTCTTCCCGCACCAGGTTGTTGCGGTAGTCGTAATGCGAGCGGAGAGACCAGCGGCGCAGTGCTGGGGCGGAATGTAAAGATTACATCATTAAAAATTGCAATATGATGAACTTCTTTTTATGTTTAATTTCTTTTGAAAGAAAATATTCACGATTTGGTGTGGATTTTCCCAAAACATTGATCTAGTTTAAAAAAAACATTATAGCATAAATATGCAATCACTTTCTTTATCCATGTCTAGGCTTCCTAACGCTCCAAGATCTAAAGAATAAATCTCATCAGAACCTTTGCGCAAATTTAAGAAGTACCCAAGATCACCATCTTGACCAATCAATAAAACGTCGGGCTCAACTTCTTGAATTGCATAGGTATTATTTCTTTCAAGTAAACCAAAACAATTGAAAACATAAAGCTGATCACCATTCGCTCGTTGAATTTCATACGAGTCAGTGTCCTTGACGTTCTCAATCATAAAGCGCTTATATTTAGAAGGTAAAGGCATGTGCATGAATTTTTCAATTTCATTTAACTGATCGATTAAATCTTGTTTTTCCATATCGGATTACCTATAGATTAATAAGTTATATATCAAAATAAACATTACTACTATTTAACTCTCTTAACTGGTCAAAATATTTATAAGAGTCACTTATCGATTTCCTAGCCTGCTGCTTTGGAACACCTGCATCAATCATTTCTTTGTAACTGATATGAAACTCTTGTTTCAATGTTGTATCCCAACCTCCCGGCAAAGCTCTACGAGTTCGTTGAGCAGAACTTATATTCGCGTGCGGACTGCCTGATGCGGACTTAAGTAACGTAGCAGGTGCAGTATTTCTCTGGTAACCGTTTATTCTTTTCTTAGCCCAAGCGTCCTGTATTGGGTGGTGACTTTGTACAAACCCATCATTTTTACTATTTGTATGACCCGATGCTCTGTTTACACCAGGCGAAAGATTACCATGTGGATCAACATCACCAGTTTTATATCCGTTCGGTGCTTTACATCTCGACAACCCCCACGGATCCACCCACCCCAGCGCATTCGGCGCATACTGGTAAAGGTTTATCCCCCCCGCCAGCCCTATCGGGTCCTGCTGCGTAAACCGCCCGCAGTCCGGGTCGTAATACCGGAAGAGATTGTAGTGCAGGCCTGTCTCACGGTCCAGGTATTGCCCCTGCATGCGCAGGTTCTGAGAATATCCTGATACCTGCGTCTCGCTTTCACGCAGCAGCTTGCCCCAGGCACTGTTCACCCCCTCCCAGCGCACCTGCCCTTCACTATCCGTCATCCGCTCCGGCGTGCCGTTGGGCTGGCAGTGGAACCAGAAAATCTCCGGCGCTTCCACACCGTCAATACGCGCCAGCGGGTCGTAGCTGTCCTGGTCGCTGTAGACGTAGGTCAGCGGCACATCCCCGTGCACCTCCTGCAGCAGGCGGAACCCTTCCCAGACAAACCGGGTGGTGACCGGCTTGCCGGTTGGCTGTCCGCCCAGCATCTGGCGTCGCGTTTTACTGATGCGTCGCCCGAGCGGATCGTAGCGGAAGCTGACCTGCGTCTGCGGCTTGTTGCCGTCCCGCGGCTGGCTGATGACTTCCGTCAGGCGGTGTTCACCGTCGTAGCGGTAGTGCCAGCGGGTCTGGCCGTTATCTTTTTCCACGGTGCGGCCGTGGATGTCATAGCGCCAGCGAATGCCGTTCAGCTGCGTCAGGCGGTTGTGCGTGACCTTCTCAGCGGAACCTTCGAGCGGGTTACCGGCAGCGTCCCAGCGCCACTGCTCCTGACCGGGCAGCGTGCCGTCCTGAACGAGCAGGCGCCCGGCGCTGTCGTACTGCCAGCGGTACCAGCTGAACGGGTTATCGTCCCGCTCTTCCCTCACCAGGTTATTGCGGTAATTGTAATCCCAGCGGCGGGACCAGCGACGCGGCGACGGGCGCTGGGTATTGCCGGTAAAGACGTCCCGTCGATAGAGATTACATAGTTAAAGATGGCGACGTGATGAACGTCTTATTTAACGTTTGATTTGTTTTGAATGAAAAAAAATCCACGCTTTGGCATGGATTTTTTTCAATATGGGGGACTCATTGCGCCCCCCGAATACTACTTATAGTTGAATTGGTTTGTAATTTATAATTTTATCCGCAATTTCTTCTGCGCTAAGTTCTTCATAATAAATATAATTAGCTGCCTGAGGATCTGCGACACTTCTACAAAGGAGGTCGATGTCATTATCAGCTTCTTCTTCCGTCCCTTCGCTGCGTTGGATTTTCCTTATTAGCTCGATAAGCTCTTGTCTTTGCATATTACCCCTCAAAAATGATAAGCACGATCTAGAATGTCAAGGTGATATCTTGGTGTAACGATTACTAGATTATCAACATCATAGACACCGCCTCCATGTTGGATAGGGGTTCTATGGTGTAGGACATAAGATCTATTTTTCCCGTTCCACTGTGTATCATGTGCTATTGGAGCTTTTCCGCCCCGCATTCTGGTAACGTTTGATGTACTAAATTGCTTCGATAGATGCGGGTCGAGAGACACCTCTTTCCAGAAATTCTCTCTAAAATCATCAAAGGATTTAAATTCCCGACCTCGTAATTTATCAGCAACAGATGATGGGAATAAACCTGCATTACCATGCGATCCCTTCAACCACTTGCCTTTTATTTTACTACCTTTTCCTGATGCAACTCCTGCCTCGCATCTATTAAGACCCCACGGATCCACCCACCCCAGCGCATTCGGCGCATACTGGTAAAGGTTTATCCCCCCCGCCAGCCCTATCGGGTCCTGCTGCGTAAACCGCCCGCAGTCCGGGTCGTAATACCGGAAGAGATTGTAGTGCAGGCCTGTCTCACGGTCCAGGTATTGCCCCTGCATGCGCAGGTTCTGAGAATATCCTGATACCTGCGTCTCGCTTTCACGCAGCAGCTTGCCCCAGGCACTGTTCACCCCCTCCCAGCGCACCTGCCCTTCACTATCCGTCATCCGCTCCGGCGTGCCGTTGGGCTGGCAGTGGAACCAGAAAATCTCCGGCGCTTCCACACCGTCAATACGCGCCAGCGGGTCGTAGCTGTCCTGGTCGCTGTAGACGTAGGTCAGCGGCACATCCCCGTGCACCTCCTGCAGCAGGCGGAACCCTTCCCAGACAAACCGGGTGGTGACCGGCTTGCCGGTTGGCTGTCCGCCCAGCATCTGGCGTCGCGTTTTACTGATGCGTCGCCCGAGCGGATCGTAGCGGAAGCTGACCTGCGTCTGCGGCTTGTTGCCGTCCCGCGGCTGGCTGATGACTTCCGTCAGGCGGTGTTCACCGTCGTAGCGGTAGTGCCAGCGGGTCTGGCCGTTATCTTTTTCCACGGTGCGGCCGTGGATGTCATAGCGCCAGCGAATGCCGTTCAGCTGCGTCAGGCGGTTGTGCGTGACCTTCTCAGCGGAACCTTCGAGCGGGTTACCGGCAGCGTCCCAGCGCCACTGCTCCTGACCGGGCAGCGTGCCGTCCTGAACGAGCAGGCGCCCGGCGCTGTCGTACTGCCAGCGGTACCAGCTGAACGGGTTATCGTCCCGCTCTTCCCTCACCAGGTTATTGTGGTAGTCGTAATCCCAGCGGCGGGACCAGCGGCGCGGCGACGGGCGCTGGGCATTGCCGGTAAAGACATCACGGCGATGCAGTCGGCCAAGACGATCGTATTCGCTGCGGGTGGTCAGCAGCCCCTGGGTGCGGCTGGTCTCCCGGTGGAGTTCGTCGCGGGTAAAATCGGAGACCGACAGCTTATCCAGAGCAATGCTGAGCAGATGCCCGCTGCCGTAGTAAAACTGCTTCAGCTCACGGCCATCGGGCAGCGTAATAGAGGTCCGGTTGCCCAGCGCGTCATACTCCCACGCCAGCTCGCCGAGCTCGCCCGCTTCGCGCGTCACGCGACCGAGCGCGTCATACTCAAAGGCGAGCTCCTGCTCTGCCTCGGTGGTCCACGCGTCGGCTGCAAGCGCAGGATGCAGCCCAATCCGGCTTAATAGCCCGGACGGCGTGTAGTGGTAGCGAGTCTGCCCCTCCGGCGTGGTGCGGGCGACCAGCTGGCCGCTCGCGCTCCAGGCGAAGGCGTGGGTGATGGCCTCCGGATGACCGGCGGCAAACGTGCGTGCTATCGTGCGTCCGCAGGCGTCATAGCGATACTGCGAGGCTACGCCATCCAGCCCCACCTCTTCCAGCAGCAGCGAGTCCGCGCCCCAGCGGAACTGATACGCTTCGCCGTTTTCGTTTTCCAGGGCAATCAGACGCCCGCGGCTGTCCCAGCGGCGACGTACCTCTTCACCCTGGGTATTACGCGTCGCGGTTAAGCGCCCCGACTCATCGTATATGAACTCGCTCTCTTTACCGTCGGCGCCCGCATGCTTCACCGGCAGGCCACGTTCGTTCCATTTGAGCGATTCCGTCCAGCCTTCAGGACGATCGAGCTGTACCGGACGCCCTGCGGCGTCGTAGCGATATCGCGTCTCTTCCCCGTCGGCGCCGGTCTCGGCCACCAGCCAGCCCAGCGGATGGTAGCGGTAGCGGGTAATACGACCGGCACAGTCCGTCGAACGAACGATCTGCCCGGCCTCGTTGTACTCCTGGTAGCGGCTGTTTCCGGCGGCATCGACCTCTTCAACGACCTGGCCGAACGCGTTCCGGCGCAGCTGCGTGGTCTGCCCCAGCGGATCCACCACGCGCTTCAGCCCGTGATGTTCGTCGTACCAGAACCGGGTGGCGCTGCCGTCGGCTTCGATTATGGCCGCAGGAAGCGCGCGGTGCTCCAGCCAGGTGGTAGTGCGGGTATTGCCGTCGGCGTCGATCTCCTGAACCCGGTTGCCCATGTCGTCGTAGACGAAGGTAACGGCATTGCCGAGCGGATCGATGCGACGCGTCAGAAGCTCGTTCTCGTCCCACTCGTAGCGCCAGTTTTCACCGCGCTCGTCAACGTAGCGGACAATCAGGTTTTGCGCGTTCCAGTAGTGGCGGCGCGTCTGGCCGTCGTAGTGCTCAACGGTCGTCAGACCGGCGGCTAAATCGTAGCTAAAGCGGCACCCGTCGCCGGTGCTGGTGCGGTTTTCCACCACGCGCCAGTGGTCGAATTTTTTCCAGCGGTATTCGCTCTCCAGACCGCCCGGCATCCGGTGCCAGACCATCAGCCCGTGCTCGTTATAGCGGTATTCACGCGTCACCACGCCGGAGGCGTCCGTCGCGCTCGCCAGCTGGCCGCGCGCGTCGTAGCCCCACTGCATCAGCGGCCATGTATGGCTGCCGTCGAAATGGCTGGCAGCGGTAACGCGCTGCGGGAAACGTTCATCGTCATAGCGCAGGGTGACGTCTATCGCCCGCGGCTCGTCGTGAAGGCCGACCAGCCTGCCGTGCTCGTCCCACTCCGTCAGCAGCGCGTTGCCGTATTCGTCGCTGAGCGAGGCCAAACGCAGGATGGATGGATTCGCCCGGGTCGGTTTATACAGACGCCATACCGCACCGTCATCGTCGGCAATCGCCACGTCGCCGTTCTCATTGCGGCGGATGATAATGCCTTCGCTGATGCTGTAAAATGCGTGGTCGACAGGGGGCAGCTCGAAGCTCAGTTCGCGCCCGGTTTCGTCGAACCAGGTCGCGTTGTCTTCTTCCAGCGCCAGATAGCTGTCAAAGGCGGTTGCCCAGCCCAGACCAAACAACCCTTCCCGGGTGGTCAGGCTGTTGTAGCTGCGCTGCCAGCGAAGCGGAAAGCGCCCCGGCAGCGAGAAATCGAGCTCGTCGTCGTCATTCAGCACCTTCACGCCGGTGGCGGCGTGAACCGGGTGCGAGGAGCCAAACACCGCATTCACTGCCATATCGGCCAGCATCCCGCCGCCGGCTGCCGCCAGCGCGCAGGGCATGTTTTTCAGGATCTTGCCCGGACGCCCGCGCAGCAGTGAGAGCGCAATCATCCCCAGCGCCAGACCCGGCGTTTTACCGCTTTTGATATCGCGGACCGTGAGCGTGTCGCCTCCGATGATCACGTTCGGGGAGACGTCGTCGGAAACGGTGCCTTCGCAGGTGGTGCGATCTTTGGCACGCACCGCAGGCTGCCCGTTGATGAAGACGCTTTTAGAGCCTTCCGCCAGATACTGCGGTCCGGAGTGCTTTTCGCACGCCACCTTGTCTTCTTCCAGCGGCGAGGTTCCCGCGGCGGCAGAGGCCACGCTCGGCTGCCACATTTCGCTACCAAACTGACCGGCTGCGGATAGCAGCATGCCCGCGTAATCGGCAAAGCTGCCCGGCGACTGCGGCTCAGGAGACGGCGTATCGGCGGGCGTCAGCGTGCCTGCCGCGCGCGCGGCGGGGATTGCGTTGGTGAGAACGTTACTGGAACCGGTAGTGATTTTACCCGCAGGCGACGGCGGGAAAAGCGCATTGCCTAACCCCTCAGCGGCGTTGCTGATATCGTCGGTAATACCCGCCACGTTCGCCAGCACGCCACCGATAATCCCGCTTAACAGACAGCTGGATCCTATTGCCGCTACGCCCGCTGCGGCCACCCCTGCGCCCAGCAATGGCGCTGCTACGGTTGCAGCTGCGCCTACCGCCGCGCCGATCACCGCATAGGCGGCACCTTCCGCCACAATGCTGGTGATGTCAGCAAAAATGCTGGAGTGAATAATCTCGTCGCCCTTACGGGCCGCGTTGTTATCGCTCATGCCTTACACATTCCGGTTGTCGTTTAGCGTCAGACTCTGCTTAAGCGCGCTCCAGCGCACCTCGTCCTCTTCGGTAAAGGCTCTGAGTGCCGAGAGGGTAAAAATCATCAATACCGGTTTGCCCGGCGTTTGAACGGCCAGCTGTTTTTGCCACAGGCGCTGCCCGTTACGGTCAAAGGTGGTCTCAACTTCCAGCCCGTTAATTTTTCCGTCAGGCCCGGCTTTTACGTTCCGGAATTCGCTCTGGGCAATTTCACCCATCTGCGGACGCAGCACATCCCACTGGCGGTGAAACTCTTGTTCGTAGTCGCTGCCATCGGGAATCACGCCGCGGCTGACCACCACGGACAGCCCGCTTTCGTCATCGCGAATAATATTCATGCTGTTATCCTGCCAGGCAGCAGGAAAAAGGGAAAACGAACCTTCCTGGAGGGTGTATTTCATAAGTGAACTCGGGATGATTAATATTGTGAGAAACAAAAAGGCCAATCCATGCTGGCCCTTTGGCTGGCTGTTTTATTATTTACGCCATTGACCTGACTGTTCGACTAAAACCTGGCTGCCTTTGCTGACAACCAATTTCGCGGGCTCGTACGTCACGGTATAAACGATCTCGCCATTCTTGTACGTTGAGCCGATTATTTTACCTGCGGAGTCGTGCAACGTTTTTCCCTTTAAGGAGATCGTACTGTTATCACTTTTGCGCACGCCGAGATAAACCATCTGGTCACATTCGCTCTCAAAATGGCCGCACCTGTTTATCAGCGAAATAGCGAACTTTTCGGTGTCCAGTTTTCTGGTTTCAGCGTGATGAACCGAAGCGGCTTTACGTAACGTATAACGCAGCGGAGTATAATCATTTCCTTTTTGTGGAGGCGTTACCAGACGCCATTCCATTTCACTCCCCTTTATTGCCAGAACAGCACGTCCGCCTGGGCCGCCAAACGATGAGTTGAATTCAATATTGGCACGATTGCCAGCGATAGTACCGGTAAGATTACGCTCATCATCTTCCGGGCAATCTATGCGGTTTCCTTTCTGGGATATATAGCAATAAGACCCGGTGATACGGTTGCCTGATTCAGCTAACCGCAGGGTTAACGTCGAGTCGCTCCCGGATTCTCCAGCCCACTCCCCGTCAAACGCGAGGCCTGATTGGCTGTTTTTTGCAAACTGCATCGTATTGAATCTGGCGGCCCATTGCTGAATATCGGCATGAATAACCGGGCTATTATCAGATGACCGATATTGTATAACGTCCGACTCCGGAACCACCCAGGCCGCAAAGATTTTGCCGTCAGGATTGATGACCAGCGCTGACGCATTCTCCTGGTAGAGATCCTTTAGCCAGCCTTCAACAAACAATCCGCCGCCTGCCGCGGTATGCGGTTCACCGAAGACATCAAAGTTATCAATAAAGGTCTGGTAATGATTTCCCAGCAGCGTCCTGAGACTGTCTGTCACTTCGCTGTCGTTAACGATGCGGCTAACCGTATCGAGCTTATTGTATTGCGATAATTCAAGCGCCGATGACGTTTCAACGACGCCTGTCAATAAAGCAGTGAACAATACGGCTGCCAGATATTTTTTGGTCATAAATTACTCTGAAGCACCATTATCGTAATTCATTGTTATCTTCACGACCTTACTGTCTGTAACCTCAAAAGAGAGCAATTTCTTACCCAACTCATAAGAAATCAACTGCTCCCCGGAATCATTTTCGACCTGGCCATCGCCGTATGCATTGTTCACTGCTGTAATTGTTGAACCCACATGGACACCACGCGGCGTGGCGAAGCCTTCGGCAGTCACCGTAATTTGAGACACGATATAATCATCAACGCTTCGTTCAGCTTTATCCCACCAGAGATTTGAAGTGAATATTTCTAAACCATCATTTTGATGCTGGTAGAATTTATAGTTCGTTCCTTCAAAAGGAACCTCACCGACAAAATGGCCTTCAAGCGGCACGTCAATTTTACGGGCAATATCAGGAGTCCATCTGTCGCCTAATGCGACAGACTGGCCTTTAACCTTGACGGAAAAATCCTGTTTTGTCAGAACAGGCGGACTAACCCGAGCCAAAACAACATTGCTGCTCAGACAGATAAACATCAGGGCAGAACAAAGAAATGTCGGAGTGTGTTTTTTCACATTAATTGTCATTTAATCAATATTTATTGCGCTTCTCACCACTGGAAACACCGCCAGGACATGGGAGCAGCGTTTCTTATTCGGCGCTTATGACGATTGAACCCAGACAGTCAGGATTTTTCACGGTGAAACTGAAGCTCACCTTTTGTCCATTCATATCTTTTGGTGCTGTATAGCTGGTCACTTCGTTCTCAGAGCGGCCTCGTGGATAATCAGTTAACGTCAGTTGCGGATAATGCTTTTTAACAGTATCGAGAGTGATGCACTGGCCGGACGGTGAAAAATTCAGTAACGGTGCCATACCGTCACTTTCTTTACTTAAGCGTAAATCAATTGCAGTAATGTTCGTTCCATCCGCCAGTTTGATATCGTCGGCATTGTAGAAATTGATATATTCATTCTGTTTCGTTAGCTTGAATGACAACGGAGCGTTATCCAGACTGTTAACGGACAACGTTTTGAGTGATGCGCTCATTTTTGCAATGAACTGCCAAAGATCCTGTTTCTGCATGTTACCTCCTGCCATTCCCGTCGTTAATAAAGCCGCAAGCACCGCACCCGTTTTTAGACTATGGATAATTTTTATCATACCAACCGCCATAATAATCTTCGTAATATTGCCCTGTGGTAGACGTTTGTTCGCCTTTGCCAAAGATACGGCCTATCTGCGTACGCGCTTCACTTTCCTTTATAGCCCCACGTTCGAGAGAATCATAGATACGATTATATTGTGTCTGATTTGCCGGATTGCCCGCAATACCGATATCACCACCCTTGTTGGCTATGATTTCGCGCTGGACCCGGATATTGTTCAATGTTGCAGCGCCTTCATCACTGAGTGTGCTGTTGAGATAGGCGTCGCGCGAAGAAAAATCAATGTTGGGTTCATATAAAGCGTGACCACTTTCATGTGACAGAGACTGAACAACCGCATTCGGATTACCGAGCTCGTTTTTATCAACGGTAATAACTCGCTTTTGACGATTGGCAAACGTCCCCTTGCCTGCCTCACCTTCTTCAAATGTCCAGCCTCGTTTCTTTAACGTAGCTATGTCATTTTTCATCGTTGGTGATTTATCGACAAGACTATCTACATCCTTGCCATATCCGCTTGAAGGAACATTCGATGCTGGAGGCGTTGCGTTTTTAGAGGTTTCGGCAGGTGCGCTGGCAGCCGCACCAGCCTTACTCTCCTTTCCCGGCGCAAATTTCTCCTGCACCGCCGCATCAATATCCCCTTTATGCCCCGAACCCGGTGCCGTTGTGCCCGGCTTGGTTCCCGATGTATTCAGGTGCAGCTTACCGCCCGTGGTGATATAACCATCCCCTTCCACGAAGAAGTTAAACTCTTTGCCGATCAGGTTAATCTTGCCGTTAGCATTCAGCTCAATGGCACTCTCACCGGAGACCAGCCGCAGCTTCGTCCCGGAAGCAATGACGTACTGCTCCACCGCCGCATCCAGCTTGCCTTTCCCCGTCAGGATCTCGGTGCCACCTTTCACGGCCTGAGTCTGATTCGCTTCCACGCGATGCAGTTCATTTTTCTTCACGTAATGGCTGCGCGCCCCGCCGACGCTGTGCGTTTCATCATTTTTAACGCTGGTGTCCATGTTACGCTCGGCCTGGATCCACACCTGCTCTGCACCCGCTTTATCCTCAAAGCGCAGGGCGTTGGCGTTGTCCACGGAACCGTCTTTCGTGCGGCTCATAAAACCCATCTGCGTCGCCGCGGCCGGCAGCGCCCACGGCGGCATGCTCGCGTCGTTGT
>OGSH01000134.1_pt1 | contig 66760 bp, 70 predicted proteins | sample 1573821 | NCBI WGS metagenome assembly OGSH01 (sample SAMN03295845, study PRJEB24534) | human gut metagenome | isolation source: fecal sample 5 from infant 6 | host: Homo sapiens | place: USA: Pittsburgh, PA | collected 2014-07 | reverse complement strand
CAACGAAGAATTCTCTCTGCTGCCGGTTGTTAACTACCTGAAAGACAAACTGTCTGCTCCGGTTCGCCTGGTAAAAGATTACCTGGACGGCGTTGAAGTCGCTGCCGGTGAACTGGTTGTTCTGGAAAACGTTCGCTTCAACAAAGGCGAGAAGAAAGACGACGAAGCGCTGTCCAAAAAATATGCTGCTCTGTGCGACGTATTCGTTATGGACGCTTTCGGTACTGCTCACCGTGCGCAGGCGTCTACTCACGGTATCGGTAAATTCGCCGATGTCGCTTGCGCAGGTCCGCTGCTCGCTGCCGAGCTGGATGCACTGGGTAAAGCACTGAAAGAACCTGCTCGTCCGATGGTTGCTATCGTTGGTGGTTCTAAAGTTTCTACCAAACTGACCGTTCTTGATTCTCTGTCAAAAATCGCTGACCAGCTGATTGTTGGCGGTGGTATCGCGAACACCTTCGTTGCTGCTCAAGGTCACAACGTGGGTAAATCCCTGTACGAAGCTGACCTGGTTGACGAAGCTAAGCGTCTGCTGACCACTTGCGACATCCCGGTTCCGACCGACGTTCGCGTAGCGACTGAATTCTCTGAAACCGCACCGGCTACCCTGAAATCCGTTAGCGATGTAAAAGAAGACGAGCAGATCCTGGATATCGGCGACGCTTCTGCACAGCAGCTGGCTGACATCCTGAAGAATGCGAAAACCATTCTGTGGAACGGCCCGGTTGGCGTGTTCGAATTCCCGAACTTCCGCAAAGGTACTGAAATCGTTGCTAATGCCATCGCAGACAGCGAAGCATTCTCTATCGCAGGCGGCGGTGACACCCTGGCAGCAATCGACCTGTTCGGCATTGCTGACAAAATCTCCTACATCTCCACCGGCGGCGGCGCATTCCTCGAATTCGTGGAAGGTAAAGTTCTGCCGGCAGTAGCCATGCTCGAAGAGCGCGCTAAGCAGTAATTCAGTTCAGGCGGGGAGACCCGCCTGTTTTTCAGCGCGCGTAAAAGCTCGCGAACCTTCTTCAACGGTCGAAGATACAGATACAGGACTACGTAACATGTCTAAAATTTTTGATTTCGTAAAACCGGGCGTCATCACTGGCGACGACGTTCAGAAAGTGTTCCAGGTAGCGAAAGAAAACAACTTTGCACTGCCGGCGGTAAACTGCGTAGGTACTGATTCCATCAACGCCGTTCTGGAAGCTGCAGCGAAAGTTCGCTCTCCGGTTATCGTTCAGTTCTCTAACGGCGGCGCAGCGTTCATCGCAGGTAAAGGCGTGAAAACTGACGTTCCTCAGGGTGCTGCTATCCTCGGCGCTATCTCTGGCGCCCACCACGTGCACCAGATGGCTGAACACTACGGCGTGCCGGTTATCCTGCACACTGACCACTGCGCGAAGAAACTGCTGCCGTGGATCGACGGTCTGCTGGACGCGGGTGAAAAACACTTCGCCGCGACCGGTAAACCGCTGTTCTCTTCTCACATGATTGACTTGTCTGAAGAGTCCCTGCACGAAAACATCGAGATCTGTTCTAAGTATCTGGCGCGTATGGCCAAAATGGACATGACTCTGGAAATCGAACTGGGCTGCACCGGCGGCGAAGAAGACGGCGTGGACAACAGCCACATGGACGCTTCCGCTCTGTATACCCAGCCGGAAGACGTTGATTACGCCTACACTGAGCTGAGCAAAATCAGCCCGCGTTTCACCATCGCCGCTTCCTTCGGTAACGTACACGGCGTTTACAAGCCGGGCAACGTGGTGCTGACCCCGACTATCCTGCGCGACTCTCAGGAATACGTTTCTAAGAAACATAACCTGCCGCACAACAGCCTGAACTTCGTCTTCCACGGCGGTTCCGGTTCTACTGCTCAGGAAATCAAAGACTCCGTAAGCTACGGCGTAGTGAAAATGAATATCGACACCGATACCCAATGGGCTACCTGGGAAGGCGTTCTGAACTACTACAAAGCAAACGAAGCTTACCTGCAGGGCCAGTTGGGTAACCCGAAAGGCGAAGATCAGCCGAACAAGAAATACTACGATCCGCGCGTATGGCTGCGTGCTGGTCAGGCAACCATGATCACCCGTCTGGAACAGGCTTTCAAAGAACTGAACGCGGTTGACGTTCTGTAATTTACGCAGTTCCACGTGACATGAGGCCCGCAAATGCGGGCCTTTTTTATTGCTATGTCAACGTTCTGCTGGCAGAGAATTCTGTGATCTGTTTGGCAAAATCCAGGTTTATTGTTTACCCTTGTCAGGTTGCCAGTCCCGTTAGGGCGGCTTTATTTCTCCCGTTTGGGTAAGCAAAAAAGGAATATTGAATGGAAGATTTGAATGTTGTCGACAGCATAAACGGTGCGGGCACCTGGCTGGTGCGTAACCAGGAACTGCTGTTGAGCTATGCCGTCAACATCGTTGCGGCCATCGCGATTGTCATTATCGGTATGATCGTGGCGCGCATTGTATCAAATACCGTTAACCGCCTGATGCTGGCGCGTAAAATTGATGCCACTGTTGCCGACTTCCTCTCTGCACTGGTGCGTTACGGCATTATCGCTTTCACGCTGATTGCCGCTCTGGGCCGCGTTGGGGTGCAAACAGCCTCCGTGATCGCCGTTCTCGGTGCCGCAGGTTTAGCCGTCGGTCTGGCGCTGCAAGGTTCGCTGTCCAACCTCGCCGCAGGTGTCCTGCTGGTAATGTTCCGTCCGTTCCGTGCGGGTGAGTATGTCGATCTCGGCGGCGTAGCGGGAACCGTGCTCAACGTGCAGATTTTCTCCACCACCATGCGTACCGTTGACGGTAAGATTGTAGTGATCCCGAACGGTAAAATTATTGCCGGGAACATCATTAACTTCTCTCGTGAGCCGGTTCGTCGTAACGAATTTATTATCGGCGTGGCTTACGACTCCGATATCGATCAGGTGAAAAAAATCCTCACCGATATCATTCAGTCGGAAGATCGCATTCTTAAAGACCGTGAAATGACGGTACGCCTGAATGAGCTGGGGGCTTCCTCAATTAATTTTGTGGTACGCGTCTGGAGCAACAGCAGCGATCTGCAAAGCGTCTACTGGGATGTGCTGGAACGCATTAAGCGCGAGTTCGATGCCAACGGCATCAGCTTCCCGTATCCGCAGATGGATGTGAACTTCAAGCGTGTGAAAGAGCGCGCGGCAGAGTAATTACGTGCCCGGAGGCGCTTTTGCTTTCCGGGCCGATAAAAACTTTCTTTCCATTAATTTCCCTAATCTGCGATTAAAATTATCCATTTCCGCTAATGTTTTCCCCGCGCTATAGTCTGCTCCTAAGAGAAACAGTTCGGGATGATTAACGTGTTATCGTATTACTTTCAAGGGCTTGCACTTGGTGCGGCCATGATTCTTCCGCTTGGTCCGCAAAACGCCTTCGTGATGAACCAGGGTATTCGCCGCCAGTATCACATCATGATTGCTTTACTCTGTGCTATCAGCGATTTAGTGCTGATTTGTGCGGGGATCTTTGGCGGTAGCGCCTTGTTGATGCAGTCACCATGGCTGATGGCGCTGGTCACCTGGGGTGGGGTGGCTTTTTTACTCTGGTACGGTTTCGGGGCGTTAAAAACGGCGATGAGCAGTAATCTGGAACTGGCCAGTGCCGAGGTGATGAAGCAGGGGCGCTGGAAAATCATCGCCACCATGCTGGCGGTGACATGGCTCAATCCCCATGTTTACCTGGATACCTTTGTGGTGCTGGGGAGTCTGGGGGGGCAACTGGACGTTGAGCCGAAGCGCTGGTTTGCGCTGGGAACCGTCAGCGCTTCGTTCCTGTGGTTCTTCGGTCTGGCATTGTTGGCGGCCTGGCTGGCTCCGCGTCTGCGCACTGCTAAAGCGCAGCGCATCATCAATACGCTGGTAGGATTAGTGATGTGGTTTATTGCTTTTCAACTGGCAAAAGAAGGTGTTGCGCACGTTCATGCGTTGTTCAACTAAGTGTTGTCTGATGGACAACGCAGCGAGATCGTCTAAGCTTGCCTGCATGTGCCCTGAGTTTCGGGGTAATTATTGAAACATGGAGGAACGACCGTGAAGTTCAAAATAATGGCCCTGGCGGCATTAGTCGGATTCAGCGCACTATCGGTACAGGCAAATGAGTTGCCAAATGGACCGCACATCGTGACTTCCGGAACAGCAAGCGTGGATGCGACACCAGACATCGCTACGCTGGCAATTGAAGTGAACGTTGCTGCCAAGGATGCGGCTTCAGCGAAGAAGCAGGCCGATGAGCGCGTGGCGCAATATCTGTCCTTCCTTGAACAGAACCAGATAGCGAAGAAAGACATTAGCGCTGCAAACCTGCGTACCCAGCCGGATTACGACTACCAGAACGGTAAAAGTATCCTCAAAGGGTATCGTGCGGTGCGCACCGTTGAAGTCACGCTGCGCCCGCTGGACAAACTTAACGCTCTGCTCGATGGTGCGCTGAAGGCTGGTCTGAATGAGATCCGTTCGGTATCGCTTGGTGTTGCCCAACCGGATGCTTACAAAGATAAAGCGCGTAAAGCGGCAATTGATGATGCCATTCATCAGGCTGAACAGCTGGCTGCGGGCTTCAATAGCAAACTTGGCCCGGTGTACAGCGTGCGCTACCACGTTTCCAATTATCAGCCTAGCCCGATGGTTCGGATGATGAAAGCAGATGCCGCACCTGCTGCTTCTGCTCAGGAAACCTACGAACAGCCGGTTATTCAGTTTGACGATCAGGTTGATGTCGTCTTCCAGATTGAGCCGACGGCGGGGCAACCAGCTGCAACGCCAGCCAAAACTCAGTAATTGTTGCAGACCCGGCTTTCCAGCCGGGTTTTTTCTGTGAGCAACTGTAAAAATGAGACTTCACATCCGGTCTTTTTTTTCGCCGTAATGAGGATAGGCCATAGCGATTTTTAAGGGGACGCTATGGATATTTTTATCTCGAAAAAGATGCGTAATTTCATTCTGCTGGCGCAAACCAATAACATCGCCAGAGCGGCAGAAAAAATACATATGACCGCATCGCCCTTCGGTAAAAGCATTGCTGCACTGGAAGATCAAATCGGCTATACGCTGTTTACCCGCAAAGATAACAACATCAGCCTGAATAAAGCAGGACAAGAGCTGTATCAGAAGCTGTTTCCCGTTTATCAGCGCCTCTCTGCCATTGATAACGAAATCCATAACGCCTCTCGCCGCTCGCGGGAAATTGTTATCGGCATCGACAATACCTACCCAACGATTATTTTTGACCAGTTGATTAGCCTTGGTGACAAGTATGACGGTGTGATGGCTCAGGCCGTTGAATTCAGCGAGAATGGGGTGATTGATAACCTGTTCGATCGCAAACTGGATTTTATTATCTCGCCGCAGCACGTTTCCCCCCGCGTGCAGGAGCTGGAAAATCTGGCGATCAGCGAACTGCCTCCGCTGCGTCTGGGGTTTCTCGTTTCCCGGCGCTATGAAGAAAAACAGCCGCAGGATCTGCTGCGCGAGCTGCCCTGGCTGCAAATGCGCTTCCAGAATCGCGCCAACTTTGAGGCGATGCTTGATGCATACATGCGACCCTGCGGGATCAACCCGACGATTATCTATCGTCCGTACAGCTTTATGGCCAAGATTAGCGCGGTGGAGCGCGGGCAGTTTTTGACGGTGATCCCTCACTTCGCCTGGCGGCTGGTGAACCCGTCGACGCTGAAATATTTCGACGCGCCCGGCAGCCCCATGTATATGCAGGAGTTTCTCTATTCGCTGAAAAATCATCGCTATACCGCCACCATGCTCCAGCATATTGCTGAAGATCGTGACGGTAGTGCAAGTTAACCTAGCATCGAGCCTGTTTCGAGAAGGTTGCGATGCAGATCGAACGCATGGCTGAGATCGTGATGGATATGCCCGCCGGGCGCTTTTTCCAGATAGCGGTGCAAGTATTCTCTGTAAAGCGGATGCGCACAGTTATTGATAATTGTGTGCGCCCGCTGCATCGGAGATAACCCACGCAGATCGGCAATCCCTTGTTCGGTCACGATCACTTTAACGCTATGTTCGCTGTGGTCGACATGGCTGCACATCGGTACGATGGTTGAGATTTTCCCGCCTTTGGCAATCGACGGCGCCATAAAGATAGACAGGTAGGCGTTGCGCTCGAAATCCCCGCTGCCGCCAATGCCGTTCATCAGGTTCACCCCCGCAACGTGCGTGGAATTGGCATGACCGTAGATATCAAACTCCAGACCGACGTTGAGCGCAATAACCCCCAGTCGACGGATGATTTCCGGGTTATTGGAGATCTCCTGCGGGCGCAATACAATCCGGCTGGCGAAGAAGTCCATGTTGTCGTAAATCTTCTGTAGCGACGGGGCTGAAATGGTCAGGCTGGAGGCGCTGGCACCGCTTATCTTGCCCGTTTCCAGCAGATGCACCACCGACTCCTGCAACACCTCCGAATACATCATAAAGGGCGGGATATCCGGGTTCTCGCCCAGTCGAGCCATTACCGCGTTGTTGATATTGCCCACCCCGCTTTGTAAGGGCAGAAACTCAGCTGGAATGCGTTTGTGCGCCATTTCTGCCAGCAGAAAAGAGACTACGTTATCGGCAATTTGTTGGCTGACCGGATTGGTTTTATCCGATGCATTTCCTGCATCGGGCAGTTCGGTATCCACCACCGCAACCACTTTTTTGGGGTCTATCTGTACGCACTGACTGCCTACGCGATCCATGGTATGAAAAATGGGTACGCTGTTACGCCGCGGCGGCGCACCGGGTATCACGATGTCGGCAAACTCCGCCACACGCGGATTATGGTAATGATTCAATTCAATGATCACTTTTTTCGCCCGCAGCAGCCAGGTGGGGGCATTACCGATACCGCTGGACAGCCAAATCCGGCCATCCGGCGCGATGGCTGAAGCTTCAATGACGGCAACATCGATCTCGCCAAAAAAGCCGTAATTAACCATTTGCGCCACTTCGCTCAAATGGAGATCGACAAACCTCACCTGGCCCTGATTAATTTTGTCGCGCAGGCCCGATGACGTTTGATAAGGCGCACGCCAGGAAACGGCATCCGCCGCGGATAGTACATCATCAGCGGCGGCGCCAATTGATGCTCCGGTCAGCAGGCGGATCTGAAAAGGCTGTCCGTTCTGATGCTGTTCGCAGGCGCGTTGGGCAATTGCGGTGGGTAACGCTTTTGGCGAACCCGCGGGGGTAAAGCCGCTAAACGCCACCATATCATCGTGCTGGATAATTTCTGCCGCCTGTTCGGCGCTCATCCGTTTCATGGCCGTCTCCTTCCTCAGACGTGATTAATGGCCGACAAAATTAGGTTTACGTTTTTCCATAAACGCGTTCATCCCTTCCTGATAATCCTCGCTGTCGTACACCGCGCGGCGCATGCCCTGAATGCGCTCGAACTCATCGGAATTCATGGTGTGCGCTTCACCCAGTACGCGCAGCTCTTCTTTAATGACAGCGATCGCCAGCGGCGCTTTCTCCGAGATGTGGTGCGCCATTTGCAGAGTGAAATCCTCCAGTTCGTCTACAGGAACCACATGGTTGAGGATCCCGACGGCCATCGCACGCTGAGCGGTAATCGGTGAGGCGGTAAAGATCAGCTCTTTCACGATGTGAAAACCGGCGTCGCGAGTCAGGTTGTGGATGCCGACCAGGTTATACGGCACGCCGAGGTTGACCGGGGTCATCGAGAAGGTGGATGTTTCAGCGGCGATGATCAGATCGGAACTCATGATCATCTCAAATGCGCCGCCCCAGACGCTGCCTTCAACCATAGAGATCACCGGTTTTGGATATTTTTGGATCATGCGGGTTATCTGACGCAGCGGATCGTCATAGGAGAGCGGATCGCGACGTCCGGTCGGGAGTTCATGAATATCATGCCCGGCAGAGAAAACTTTGGCTCCACTCGGAGCGCGTAGAATGATGCAGCGAATGTCCGCACGATTGAGATCGCTCAGCGCCTGCATCAGATCGTCAATAAACACTTTACTCAGGGCATTGAGCTTGCGGGCGTAATTGAACTCAATAACCGCGACTTTCTGGATGATGACCACGTTGACGTATTGATAAGACATAATGTTCTCTTTATTGAAAGTAATGATGCTGGATAAATTCGCTGATGTGCCGCAGACCGGTGCGCGGCGACAGATCATTGTTTTTGACAGCCTGCAGCGTCTGCTGGAAATAGCGGTCGAAATCAGTCCGCGCAAACAGCAGATGTAGGGCTTCTTCTTCAGCCTGCTGGTGTAACCAGTCTACCGCCTGCTGCTGGCGGACTTTTTCCAGTCGACCGCTGGCGCTAAGGCACGTTTTAAAGTCGGTTATCGCCTGCCAGACCTCCTCAATACCGCGTTTTTCCAGGGCGCTACAGGTCAGAACCAGCGGCTGCCACTCGTCATATTTACGGCGCAGAATATGCAGGGCGGATTCGTACATATGGCGGGCGATGGCCACGCTGGCATGGTTCTCGCCGTCGTCCTTATTGATGACGACCAGATCCGCCATTTCCATCAGGCCTTTTTTGATGCCTTGCAAATCGTCGCCACCGCCGGCGATTTGCAGTGAGATAAAGCAATCCACCATGCCTGCGACTTCGGTTTCTGACTGCCCAACGCCGACGGTTTCTACAATCACCACGTCAAAGCCAGCCGCTTCGCACAACAGCATTAATTCGCGGGCGCGCTGGCTGGCTCCGCCTAAATGACCGCTGGAAGGGACCGGGCGAATAAACGCAGATTCGGCGCGAGACAGCTCCGTCATGCGGGTTTTATCGCCAAGAATGCTGCCGCCGCTGACCGGGCTGCTGGGATCGACGGCGATCACCGCCACCCGTAATCCGTGACGGATTAACAGCATGCCGAATGCTTCCAGAAAGGTGCTTTTGCCCGCGCCCGGCGTACCGGTTATCCCCAAACGCAGGGCGTTACCGGTGAACGGTATAATTGCGTCCAGCAACTGCGTACTCAGCGGCTGGTGGCGCGGGTGGCTGCTTTCGACCAGCGTCATCGCCTGGGCGAGCGTTGCCCGTTCGCCAAGTCGCAAGCGACGGACGGTATCCTCAAGCGTGGCGGCGTTAATCATGATGCTGACTGATACGGGTTAACACATCGCGGACGCTGTCGAGCATTGGCGTGCCGGGGCCATAAATGGCTGCCACGCCATGCTCGTGCAGGAAGGCGTAATCCTGTGGCGGAATAACGCCTCCTGCTACCACGCAGATATCTTCACGCCCCCATTTTTTGAGCGCGGTAACCAGTTCCGGGATCAGCGTTTTATGACCCGCCGCCAGTGACGATGCGCCTATTACATGCACATCGTTTTCTACCGCCAGACGGGCGATCTCTTCTGGTGTGGAGAACATCGGACTGAGGTCAACATCGAAGCCGAGATCGGAGTAGGCGCTGGCGATCACTTTCGCGCCGCGATCGTGACCATCCTGGCCCATCTTGGCGATCAGAATCCTCGGTCGGCGACCATTTTCCGCGAGGAACTGTTCGGTTTGCGCAACGATGGCGTCGAACTCATCGGCGGATTTGTCGGACTGGTGATAGCTTTGCGCAATCACCCCGGTGACGCACTGGCTGGGAACCAGATAGCGGTCAAAAGCGGTTTCCAGCGCGTCGGAGATCTCACCGAGCGTGGCGCGAACGCGGGCGGCGTTAACGGCGGCGGCCAGCAGATTTTCATTATGCTGCGCGGCGTGGGTCAGCGCCGCGAGTGCGGCATTGACGGCATCTGTGTCGCGAGTTGTGCGGATATGCTGCAACGAGGCAATTTGCTCGTTGCGTACCTTCACGTTGTCGATTTCCAGTACCGACGTTTCGTCTTCTTTATCCAGCTTGTATTTGTTCACGCCGACGATAACGCGTTTACCCTGGTCGATCAGCGACTGCTCGCGCGCGGAAGCTTCTTCGATCATCCGTTTAGGGAGCCCGGCTTCGATCGCTTTCGCCATGCCGCCTGCCTCATCAATTTGTTTGATGATCGTGCGCGCTTGCTTCACGATTTGATCGGTGAGCGACTCGACGTAATACGATCCGGCCAGCGGATCGACGGTGCGGCAGATCTCTGACTCTTCCTGAATGATGATCTGTGTATTACGCGCGATGCGGGCGGAGAAATCGGTGGGTAGCCCGAGCGCCTCATCAAAGGCGTTGGTATGCAGAGACTGGGTGCCGCCAAGCGTAGCGCCGAGCGCTTCAATGGTCGTGCGGATCACGTTGTTGTAAGGATCCTGCTCGGTCAGACTCCAGCCGGAGGTCTGGCAGTGGGTACGCAGAGCGAGAGATTTCGGGTTGTTTGCGCCAAAACCGCTGACTGCTTCACTCCACAAATAGCGAGCCGCACGCAGCATGGCGACGTTCATAAACAGATCCATGCCGATGCCGAAGAAGAATGACAGGCGCGGCGCGAAGTCATCAATTTTCAGCCCGGCAGACAGCGCGGCTTTGATGTACTCAATGCCGTCAGCCAGCGTAAACGCCACCTGCTGGACGCAGTTCGCCCCGGCTTCCCCCATGTGATAACCGCTGATACTGATGGTGTTATAGCGCGGCATATTGGCGGAACACCAGGCGATGATGTCGGCGATGATGCGCATTGAAGGTTTTGGCGGGTAAATGTAGGTATTGCGGCACAGGTACTCTTTCAGAATATCGTTCTGAATGGTCCCGGTGAGTTGCTCCGGCGTTACGCCTTGTTCTTCTGCAGCCACGATATAAAACGCCAGTACCGGCAGCACCGCGCCGTTCATGGTCATTGATACCGACATCTTATCCAGCGGAATCTGGTCGAACAGCACCTTCATATCTTCGACAGTATCGATCGCCACGCCCGCTTTGCCGACGTCACCTGCCACGCGCGGGTTGTCAGAGTCATAGCCGCGATGGGTGGCAAGGTCAAAGGCGACGGAAAGTCCTTTTTGCCCGGCGGCGAGGTTGCGGCGGTAAAAGGCGTTGGACTCTTTGGCGGTAGAGAAACCAGCGTACTGGCGAATGGTCCACGGCTGCGCGGTATACATGGTGGCGCGCGGGCCACGCACGTAAGGCGGTAGGCCGGGAAGAGTGCCTGTGACTTCCAGATTATCGAGGTCCGCTTCAGTGTATAGCGGCTTGATGGCAATTCCTTCCGCCGTCTGTCTTTCCAGCGATTCGACGGTTTTTTCCCGTCGACTGAGTTCTTTATTAGCGAGTGTTTGCCACTCCTGCACATTTGCCATTTTTTGCTCCGTATTACGCAATAAGTTGAATCTTTGCGGATACGGTGAGCTTTTTCATTTGGCTTGTCGCCAGCAAAAAATAGCCAACAGGGCGTCGTTTTTTGCCGCATGGCGTGTTTGATTTTGTGATTTATTTCAAAGACGTGGCGGGAATAGCATGAATAGAGGGTAAAGGCTTGTCGGCCGGATAAGGCGTTACGCCGCCATCCGGCACTCTGGAGCAATAAACGGTTTAATCCTGGCGCAACACCTTGTGCCCGTATTCCAGCAGCGCATCGGTAACGTTGCGCATCATGCGGCTTTCCGGTGCAAAACGGTGCCAGTACAGCATCCGACGCTGGAACAGACCTGGCGTTAAGTCGATCAGCTCGCCGCTTTCCAGCTCTTTCTCAATCTGTAAGTGCGGGATCATGCAGCAGGTGGTGCCCTGACGCGCCAACTGGACGAAGGCTTCAGACGAGTTAACGATGTGGCACGGCACGCTGCCCGGCGGCAGGTCGAAGTTTTGTTGCAGGAACGCCTGATGCATATCATCAAGATGGTCAAACGCTACCGCCGGGGCTTTCAGCAGGGCGGAGCGGGTGACGCCGTTAGGGAAATAACGCTCGGCGAAAGGTTTGGAGCCAACAAACAGGTAGTCCAGCGCGCCAAGTTTATCCACCAGACAGCTTGGCAGCGCCTGATGTTGGATACTCACCGCACCGACCACTTCACCACGACGCAGACGTTCCTGGGTGCGCGTTTCATCCTCAACCTGCAGGTTCAGCCGAATCGGTGAATTGGCCAGTACCGGGGCTAACGCCGGAAGCAACCAGGTCGCCAGACTGTCGGCGTTCACTGCCAGTGAGAGCAGCAGCGGCGTCGATCCGGTTTGTTCATCACCCAGCCACTCGTCTTCCAGCAGTTCAACCTGACGCAAAAGCGCCAGTAGTTTCTGCCCCTGTTCGGTTGGGCGTGGTGGTACGGTACGCACCAGCAGCGGTTGTCCGAACATATTCTCAAGCTGTTTTATGCGCTGTGAAACCGCGGATTGCGTGATGCACAGCTTTTGCGCCGCGCGCTCAAATCCTCGTTCACGAATAACCGCATCCAGTGCTTGTAGTGTTCTGTAGTCCGGACGTTTCATTGCTTTGACGCACTCCTGAAAATTTTGCTTGTTCTGCACTATGACACAAATTTAGGTTGGGTAAAGACGAAATCCGCCGCTTGCGAGCGGGTGTGGGGACATTTTTCTGCACAATGTTCTATAATGCGCGTGAATTTTCCCACCATATTCACACCACAGGCGAAACGATCATGACGCAGGATGAACTGAAAAAAGCAGTAGGATGGGCGGCACTTCAGTATGTACAGCCCGGTACCATTGTGGGCGTAGGTACAGGTTCAACAGCCGCACACTTTATTGATGCGCTGGGCACAATGAAAGGTCAGATTGAAGGTGCGGTATCCAGTTCGGACGCTTCAACCGAAAAACTCAAAAGCCTTGGCATCCACGTGTTCGATCTTAACGAAGTTGATAGTCTCGGCGTATACGTGGACGGCGCGGATGAAATCAACGGCCACATGCAGATGATCAAGGGCGGCGGTGCAGCGTTGACCCGTGAAAAAATCATTGCTTCCGTGGCGAAGAAATTTATCTGCATCGCGGATGCGTCCAAAGAAGTCGACATTCTCGGCAACTTCCCGCTGCCGGTTGAAGTGATCCCAATGGCGCGCAGCGCTGTGGCTCGCCAATTGGTGAAGCTGGGCGGTCGTCCTGAATACCGTCAGGGCGTAGTGACGGACAACGGCAACGTGATCCTTGATGTACATGGTCTGGAGATCCTTGATGCCGTGGCCATGGAAAACGCCATCAATGCGATTCCGGGCGTGGTAACCGTCGGTCTGTTTGCCAACCGTGGTGCGGATGTCGCGCTGATCGGTACCCCAGACGGCGTGAAAACTATCGTAAAATGATCTGATGGGAGTGTCTTCTCCCGTTAAAAAAATTTTGGCAGGGCAAATTTGGTGACTTGTGTCACGTTTATAATATTGTCCTGCCGATCTCTCCAAAGAAAAAGTTATCGCCAGTATTTTCCTCTGACATTTCTCTCTGAATGACATTTCTTCAGCACGGCGACGCAAACGTTCATATTGCCGCAATATTATTTTTTGATATGTTGAAGAGGCGGATGAAAATCCCACACACAACACATCAGTTTGAACAAAAAAAGACAGGGTCGGGGAAATGGCAAAGGTATCACTGGAGAAAGATAAGATTAAATTTCTGCTGGTAGAAGGCGTGCATCAAAAAGCACTCGAAAGCCTTCGTGCAGCAGGTTATACCAACATCGAGTTTCACAAAGGCGCTCTGGACACTGAACAACTGAAAGAGTCCATCCGTGATGCCCACTTCATTGGCCTGCGATCCCGTACCCATCTGACTGAAGATGTGATTGACGCCGCAGAAAAACTGGTCGCGATTGGCTGCTTCTGTATCGGCACCAACCAGGTTGATCTGACCGCTGCGGCAAAGCGCGGGATCCCCGTGTTTAACGCGCCATTCTCTAACACGCGTTCCGTTGCGGAACTGGTGATTGGCGAACTGCTTCTCCTGCTACGCGGTGTACCCGAAGCGAACGCCAAAGCACACCGCGGCGTGTGGAACAAACTGGCTACCGGCTCCTTTGAAGCGCGTGGCAAAAAACTGGGGATCATCGGCTACGGCCACATTGGTACTCAGCTAGGCATTCTGGCGGAATCGCTGGGGATGCATGTCTATTTCTATGATATAGAAAATAAACTCCCACTCGGCAACGCCACGCAGGTGCAGCATCTTTCCGACCTGCTCAATATGAGCGACGTGGTCAGTTTGCACGTACCGGAAAATGCCTCCACCAAAAATCTGATGGGCGCGCGTGAGATTGCGTTGATGAAACCAGGCGCGCTGCTGATTAACGCCGCACGTGGTACGGTTGTTGATATTCCTGCGCTGTGCGACGCGTTAGCGACCAAGCACCTGGCAGGGGCGGCAATCGACGTATTCCCAACCGAGCCGGCAACCAACAGCGATCCTTTCACTTCGCCGCTGTGTGATTTCGACAACGTGATCCTGACGCCGCACATTGGTGGTTCAACGCTGGAAGCGCAGGAAAACATCGGTCTGGAAGTGGCTGGGAAACTGACCAAGTATTCCGATAACGGCTCTACGCTGTCTGCAGTTAACTTCCCGGAAGTTTCGCTGCCGCTACACGGCGGTCGTCGTCTGATGCACATTCACGAAAACCGTCCGGGCGTACTGACCGCGCTGAACCAGATTTTTGCCGAGCAGGGCGTCAACATTGCCGCACAGTATCTGCAGACTTCCGCACAGGTAGGTTACGTGGTTATTGATATTGAAGCGGATGAAGATGTGGCGGAGAAAGCGTTGCTGGCGATGAAAGCCCTCCCGGGTACCATTCGTGCTCGTCTGCTGTACTGATTTCCTCTACATGGGCAGGCTGCTGGCCTGCCCGCATGTTCCATGTTTTCCTACCACGCCCAAATTTTGGACGGCGTCACCACCGCAGGCAGCGGGATATCCCATTCTTCAACAGGCAGCTTTTCTACTCGCTGACAATCGTGCGCGTAGCCTACGGGCTGGATCTTATGCTGCTGCCAGTTTTGTAGCGTGCGGTCATAAAATCCGCCGCCCATGCCCAGGCGTTGCCCATATTCATCAAACGCCACTAACGGCGTAATCAGTACATCCAGCTGTGACAGCGGTAATACGTCACGTACATCAAGTCGTGGTTCCTGGATCTTTAAGCGATTGGTTACCAGGTCGCTATGCGGATGATAGTGCAGGAACAGCAAATTACCGGCGCTGAAGGGATGAAGAACCGGAAGATAAACGCGCTTGCCCGCTCGCCACAGCTGATCTATTAGCGGCTGGGTATCGAGTTCGCCATCGAACGAGAGGAATACTGCCACCGTATGAGCGAGTACAACAGGGGGAAAGCTGAGCATTCGGGTCGCGGCTTGCTGACCGTATTGTCGTTGCTGTTCGGAGGTAAGCGCACGACGACGCTGCCGAATCAGTTGACGAATTTCTTGCCGGGATAAAGGGAGTTCAGAAAGTAATGTCATGGCTGTTGCCAGGTAGAAGGGAATCTCCGAGATGCCGCCGCAGGCTGTAACCCTTGAACCCTTGGTTCAAGGTGAATGTGTCGTCACGGTTTTAAGGCTTCTCGGACGAACCGAGCATGCTCACCAACCGTGGAGCGCCACATTCTTGTGGTATGAAATATCGGCTCAGGGGACTGGCCCGCTTGCAAACATCTCAGAGAAATTTTGTCTTCACGGTCACTCTACCACAGTAAACCGAAAAGTGTTATTCAAAGTTTTGGCCCGTTTTTTCGGTTATGCGACCCTGATCAAGCAACGCCTGTTCGATGGTCTGTTGTAGCATCCGAATACGTTGTTCCATGCTCGCCGCGTACTCACGCGTCTTCGCTTTTTCCTGAGTTAATTCATAGCTGATGTTCAACGCGGCGATGAAAACCAACTGCTCAGTATTTGTGACTCTAGTGCGAACTTTTAGATCTTGCAATCGCTGATTGAGATCGTCCGCAGCCTGATTCAACGCATCCCTTTGTTCAGGCGGGCAATTCACTCGCAGTGAACGGCCAAATATTTGGATATCGACGGGTTGTGCAGACATGCCACCTTCCTGCTGATTGACTGCGCTGCCTTCGCTTACTGCCCCGGGGGCTGCGAAGGGGCGACACTATAGCTACCCTGATGTGAAGATACAAGCCCTTTTCTGGTATCACCAGGGTCCAAAGTGGTAGCATATCATGAATATCCTCCCTTTGATGACGAATGCTTATGTCTATACAGAACGAAATGCCTGGTTACAACGAAGTTAGCCAGTTTTTGAACCAACAAGGGGCTGGATTAACCCCGGCCGAAATGCACGGCTTGATAAGCGGAATGATTTGCGGTGGAAACAACGACAGCTCATGGCAGCCGCTGTTGCACGACCTGACGAACGAAGGTCTGGCCTTTGGTCACGAGCTGGCTCAGGCGCTGCTGAAAATGCACTCTGCCACCAGCGATGCCCTCGAAGACGACGGCTTCCTTTTTCAGCTTTATCTGCCTGAAGGGGATGACGTCAGCGTGTTCGATCGCGCCGATGCGCTGGCGGGATGGGTAAACCACTTTTTGCTGGGCCTTGGCGTCACGCAGCCGAAGCTCGACAAAGTAACCGGCGAAACCGGGGAAGCGATTGACGACCTGCGCAATATCGCGCAGTTAGGGTATGACGAAGACGAAGATCAGGAAGAGCTGGAAATGTCGCTCGAAGAGATCATCGAATACGTGCGCGTAGCCGCTTTGCTGTGTCATGACACGTTTACGCGTCAGCAGCCGACTGCGCCGGAAGTTCGTAAACCGACTCTGCACTAAGAACGAAACGCAAAGGAGAGTGTGATGAGCGAGATATCTCAGCAAGAATTCCAGCGTCGTCGCCAGGCTTTACTGGCACAAATGCAGCCCGGCAGCGCCGCGCTGATTTTTGCCGCGCCTGAAGCGACGCGCAGCGCGGACAGTGAATACCCGTACCGCCAAAGCAGTGATTTCTGGTACTTCACCGGTTTTAACGAACCTGAAGCCGTGCTGGTGCTGATTAAAAGCGATGACACTCATAACCATAGCGTTTTGTTCAATCGGGTTCGCGATCTGACGGCGGAGATCTGGTTTGGTCGCCGTCTGGGCCAGGATGCTGCCCCGGCAAAACTTGGCGTTGACCGGGCGCTGGCCTTCAGTGAAATCAACCAACAGCTGCACCTGTTGCTCAATGGCCTGGACGCGGTGTACCACGCACAGGGCGAATATGCCTGGGCCGACGAGATTGTGCACACGGCGCTGGATAAACTGCGTAAAGGCTCCAGACAAAATCTGCACGCACCTGCCGCGATTATCGACTGGCGTCCAATGGTGCATGAGATGCGCCTGTTCAAATCACCGGAAGAGATTGCGGTCATGCGTCGTGCCGGAGAAATCACCGCGCTGGCGCATACCCGTGCGATGGAAAAATGCCGTCCGGGAATGTTTGAATACCAGTTAGAAGGGGAGATTCACCACGAATTTACCCGCCATGGTGCGCGTTATCCGTCCTATAACACGATTGTCGGCAGCGGTGAAAACGGCTGTATCCTGCATTACACCGAAAATGAAAGTGAAATGCGCGATGGCGATTTGGTGCTGATCGACGCTGGCTGTGAATACAAAGGCTATGCGGGCGACATTACGCGTACCTTTCCGGTAAATGGTAAATTTACCCCAGCACAGCGTGAAATCTACGATATCGTGCTGGAATCCTTAGAGACCAGCCTGCGTCTGTATCGTCCCGGAACGTCCATTCAGGAAGTCACTGGCGAAGTGGTGCGCATCATGATTACGGGTCTGGTGAAACTCGGTATTTTGCACGGTGATGTCGATCAGTTGATTACCGAAAATGCACATCGCCCATTCTTTATGCATGGTCTAAGCCACTGGCTTGGGCTGGATGTGCACGACGTCGGCGTTTATGGTCAGGACCGCTCACGTATTCTTGAGCCGGGAATGGTGCTCACCGTCGAGCCGGGACTGTATATCGCGCCAGACGCCGATGTACCGCCGGCTTATCGTGGTATCGGCATTCGTATTGAGGATGACATTCTCATCACCGAGGACGGCAATGAAAACCTGACCGCCAGCGTAGTGAAGAAAGCGGATGACATTGAAGCCTTAATGGCTGCGGCGCGACTGCAATGAGCGTGATTATCGTTGGTGGTGGTATGGTTGGCGCGACGCTGGCGTTGGCCATTTCTCAGCTCAGCCATGGGACTCTGCCGGTTCATCTGATAGAAGCGAGCGAACCTGAAACTGACCGCCATCCCGGGTTTGATGCCAGGGCGATCGCTCTGGCGGCAGGAACCTGCCAACAGCTGGCGCGAATTGGCGTATGGCAGGCGATTGCCGATTGCGCAACGGCCATTAAAACGGTTCACGTCAGCGATCGCGGTCATGCCGGATTTGTGACGCTGGATGCGCAGGAATACCGTATTCCGGCTCTGGGCCAGGTGGTAGAACTGCACGACGTCGGGCTGCGTCTGTTTGCGCTGCTGCGCAAAGCACCGGGCGTCACATTGCACTGCCCCGATCGCGTAGCCAGCGTGTCGCGCACACAGGAGCGCGTAGAAGTTACGCTGGAAAATGGCGAAGTGATTGATGGTCGCCTGCTGGTGGCCGCCGACGGTACGCGCTCCGCACTGGCTACCGCCTGCGGTGTTGACTGGCTGCAACAGCCTTATGAGCAACTGGCGGTAATTGCCAATGTCACGACCTCTGTACCGCACGACGGGCGAGCGTTTGAACGCTTCACGCAATATGGTCCGCTGGCAATGCTGCCGATGTCTGACGGTCGCTGCTCGCTGGTGTGGTGCCATCCGCTGGAGCAGCGTGATGAGATTATGGCCTGGTCCGACGAACAGTTTTGCCGTGAACTACAAACCGCTTTTGGCTGGCGACTGGGACGTATTACCCAGGCCGGTAAACGCAGCGCCTATCCGCTTTCGTTAACTACAGCGCTGAAAGCGATTACCCATCGTACCGTGCTGGTAGGGAACGCCGCCCAGACGCTGCATCCCATTGCCGGGCAAGGTTTCAACCTGGGCTTGCGTGACGTAATGAGCCTGGCTGAGACGTTGACGCAGGCGGAAAACGGCGCGGAAGATGTGGGTGATTATGCGGTGCTGGCACGCTATCAGCAGCGCCGCGAAAGCGATCGTGATACGACGATTGGTGTGACCAATAATTTAGTGTATTTGTTTGCCAATCACTGGGCCCCGCTGGTTGTTGGGCGTAATGCCGGGCTGATGGCGATGGAATTATTCCCCCCTGCGCGCGATGCGCTGGCGGAGCGGACCCTGGGCTGGGTTGCGCGCTAAATATAACCTGTAGGCCGAATTAAGTAGGCCTGATAAGCGCAGCGCCATCAGGCAATGTCGCGGAATTGATGCCGGATGGCGGCTTTGCCTTATCCGGCCTACGGTTTTTGATTGTCCTATTTTCAGGAGCAAACAGTGCAAAGTGTTGATGTAGCAATTGTTGGTGGCGGCATGGTAGGACTGGCGGTTGCCTGCGGCTTACAGGGCAGCGGGTTGCGCGTTGCTGTATTAGAACAACATGTTCCGCAGCCGTTGGCGGCGGATGCACCTCCTCAGCTTCGTGTTTCGGCCATTAATGCCGCCAGCGAAAAACTGCTTACCCGTCTTGGCGTCTGGTCCGACATTGTTGCCCGTCGCGCTTGCTGCTACCACGGCATGGAAGTCTGGGACAAAGACAGCTTTGGACGTATTGCGTTTGATGACCAGAGCATGGGCTACAGCCATTTGGGGCACATTGTCGAAAACTCAGAGATTCATTATGCGCTGTGGCAAAAGGCGCAGCGTTCAGCGGATATTACGCTGATGGCACCTGCTGAATTACAGCAGGTGGCCTGGGGTGAGAACGAAGCATTTCTGACCCTGAAAGATGGCGCAATGCTGACGGCCCGCCTGGTCGTCGGTGCTGATGGTGCTAACTCCTGGCTGCGCAACAAAGCGGATATTCCGCTCACCTTCTGGGATTATCGTCATCATGCGCTGGTGGCGACTATCCGTACGCAGGAAGCGCACGGTGCGGTTGCGCGTCAGGCGTTTCACGGCGAGGGGATCCTGGCATTCCTGCCGCTCAGCGATCCACACCTGTGTTCTATCGTCTGGTCGCTCTCGCCGCAGGAAGCAGAACGTATGCAGCAGGCAAGCATTGACGAGTTTAATCAGGCGCTGAATATCGCTTTTGATAATCGTCTGGGGCTGTGCAGCCTTGAAAGCGAACGTCAGGCGTTTCCGCTGACGGGACGTTATGCCCGTCAGTTCGCCGCCCATCGTCTGGCGCTGGTGGGGGATGCGGCGCATACCATCCACCCGCTGGCGGGTCAGGGGGTTAACCTTGGCTTTATGGATGCGGCAGAGCTGATCGATGAACTTAAGCGGCTACAGCGTCAGGGTAAAGATATTGGGCAGTATCTCTATTTACGCCGCTACGAACGCAGCCGTAAGCACAGCGCAGCGCTGATGCTGGCAGGGATGCAGGGTTTCCGTGAACTGTTTGCAGGCGAGAATCCGGCGAAAAAACTGCTACGTGATATTGGGCTGAAGCTGGCCGATACCCTCCCGGGCGTAAAACCACAACTCATCCGTCAGGCGATGGGACTGAACGATCTTCCCGAGTGGTTACGTTAGTGTCCGTAAGGACAATCTTAAGAGTTTGAGACCCGTCACACTTTCCTCTCCCGGCCTGCGCGCCGGGGTGCTTCTCTCATTTGAAATAATCTAATTCCACGCCTTTTTTCGCATTAGTTTTTTTAATATCACGTTTTTTTCATAACGCCATTTTTGACATTTTTTCCACATTTAATGTGGATTGGTGCTGTAAGTTTGCGCTTATCTTTGTTTGTTATTCTGATTTCTTACTATATACATGGAGTTTTATTCTGTTGCCGATCTGGCTGTTTTTCGCCATAAGCTAATGTGATGGTTAATTTTGACTTATGGTTTAGCGTCTGTTTCGGTGGTAAGTTCAGGACAAAGAGAACGTTTGCGTCGTAGCCCCTGGAGCGGCTGCGGTGCTGGGTTTCGTGGCGAAAATTTCACCGCGAAAGAGTTGGTAGCCCCGCTTATTCAACGAGGAAAAGATGGCTCAACAGACTCCTTTGTACGAACAACACACGCTATGTGGCGCGCGCATGGTCGATTTCCATGGCTGGATGATGCCACTGCATTACGGTTCTCAGCTCGATGAACACCATGCTGTTCGCACCGATGCCGGAATGTTTGATGTGTCGCATATGACCATCGTCGACCTGCGCGGTAGCCGCACCCGGGAGTTCTTGCGTTATCTGCTGGCAAACGACGTCGCGAAGCTAACGAAGACGGGTAAAGCCCTCTACTCCGGTATGCTTAACGCTTCGGGCGGCGTGATAGATGACCTGATTGTCTACTACTTCACTGAAGACTTCTTCCGCCTCGTTGTTAACTCCGCCACCCGCGAAAAAGACCTCTCCTGGATTACCCAACACGCTGAACCTTACGCCATCGACATCACCGTTCGTGATGATCTGTCGCTGATTGCGGTACAGGGTCCAAACGCACAGGAAAAAGCAGCTACGTTGTTTACTGACGAGCAGCGTCAGGCGGTAGCAGGCATGAAGCCGTTCTTCGGCGTTCAGGCGGGCGACTTGTTTATCGCAACCACCGGTTATACCGGCGAAGCAGGTTATGAAATTGCCATGCCGAATGAAAAAGCGGCAGATTTCTGGCGTGCGCTGGTACAGGCTGGCGTTAAACCTTGCGGTCTCGGCGCGCGTGACACGTTGCGTCTGGAAGCGGGCATGAACCTGTACGGTCAGGAGATGGACGAAGGCATTTCTCCACTGGCGGCTAACATGGGCTGGACCATCGCATGGGAACCGGCTGACCGCGACTTTATCGGTCGTGAAGCGTTGGAAATGCAGCGTGAAAAAGGCCACGAACAACTGGTCGGGCTGGTGATGACCGAGAAAGGCGTGCTGCGTAATGAACTGCCGGTGCGCTTCACCGATGCTTCCGGCAACCAGCAGGAAGGCATTATCACCAGCGGGACATTCTCCCCAACTCTTGGTTACAGCATCGCGTTGGCGCGAGTCCCTGCGGGTATCGGTGAAACTGCGATCGTGCAGATCCGTAACCGCGAAATGCCGGTAAAAGTAACTAAACCTGTTTTTGTGCGTAACGGCAAAGCCGTCGCGTAATTCATCCTTTTTTGGAGATTGATTGATGAGCAACGTACCTGCAGAACTGAAATACAGCAAAGAACACGAATGGCTGCGCAAAGAAGCTGACGGCTCTTACACCGTTGGTATCACCGAACACGCTCAGGAGCTGTTAGGTGACATGGTTTTCGTTGACCTGCCAGAAGTTGGCGCAACTGTGAGCGCGGGCGATGATTGTGCCGTTGCGGAGTCCGTAAAAGCGGCATCCGATATCTATGCGCCAGTAGGTGGTGAGATTGTGGCGGTTAACGACGCGCTCAGCGACTCCCCGGAACTGGTCAACAGCGAGCCGTATGCGGGCGGCTGGATTTTCAAAATCAAAGCCAGCGATGAAAGCGAAATTGAATCGCTGCTGGATGCGACCGCATATGAAGCATTGTTAGAAGACGAGTAAATACGCTTTTGCCGGATGGCGCTGCGCTTATCCGGCCTACAAAGCATGCGTAGACCCGGTAAGCGCTAGCGCTGCCGGGCTCGTAGACAGAGACAATCACGATTCACTGCACGTTTCAGGAACCATCGCCCATGACACAGACGTTAAGCCAGCTTGAAAACAGCGGCGCTTTCATTGAACGCCACATCGGACCGGACGCCGCGCAGCAGCAAGAGATGCTGAATGCGGTTGGCGCCGAGTCGTTAAACGCGCTGATCGGCCAGATTGTGCCGAAAGACATTCAGCTCGCAACCCCGCCGCAGGTGGGCGAGGCGGCGACCGAATACGCTGCGCTGGCTGAATTAAAAGCCATCGCTGGGCGTAACAAGCGCTTCACGTCCTACATTGGCATGGGCTACACCGCCGTGCAGTTGCCACCGGTTATCCTGCGCAACATGCTGGAAAACCCGGGCTGGTACACTGCGTATACGCCGTATCAGCCAGAAGTTTCTCAGGGGCGCCTGGAAGCGCTGCTCAACTTCCAGCAGGTGACGCTGGATCTGACCGGTCTGGACATGGCCTCCGCCTCTCTGCTGGATGAAGCCACCGCGGCGGCTGAAGCGATGGCGATGGCAAAACGCGTCAGCAAACTGAAAAACGCCAACCGCTTCTTTGTGGCCGCTGATGTTCATCCGCAAACGCTGGATGTTGTGCGTACTCGTGCACAAACCTTTGGTTTTGACGTCATTGTCGATGACGCGGCGAAAGCACTGGATCACCAGGATGTGTTTGGCGTGCTGTTGCAGCAGGTTGGCACCACCGGTGAAGTGCATGACTACAGCAAACTGATTACCGAGCTGAAATCCCGTAAAGTTGTGGTCAGTGTCGCTGCCGACTTTATGGCGCTGGTACTGCTGACTGCTCCGGGCAAACAGGGCGCGGATATCGTTTTCGGTTCTGCACAACGCTTCGGCGTACCGATGGGTTACGGTGGCCCACACGCGGCATTCTTCGCCGCTAAAGACGAATTCAAACGCTCCATGCCAGGCCGTATTATCGGCGTCTCCAAAGATGCGGCGGGCAATACCGCACTGCGCATGGCGATGCAGACTCGTGAGCAGCATATCCGCCGCGAGAAAGCGAACTCCAACATTTGTACCTCGCAGGTCCTGCTGGCCAACATCGCCAGTCTGTATGCTGTTTATCATGGTCCGGTTGGCCTGAAACGCATTGCTAATCGCATCCACCGCCTGACTGATATCCTGGCAGCTGGTCTGCAACAGAAAGGATTGAAGCTGCGTCATGCACATTACTTCGACACCCTGTGCGTTGAAGTAGCCGATAAGGCCGCAGTGCTGGCGCGTGCCGAAGCGGCAGAAATCAACCTGCGTAGCGATATCCATAACGCGGTAGGTATTACGCTCGATGAAACCACCACCCGTGAAAACGTGGTGCAGTTGTTCAATGTTCTGCTGGGCGACAGTCACGCTCTTAACATCGATACGCTGGATAAAGACGTGGCGCTCGACAGCCGTTCTATTCAGGAAAGCATGCTGCGTGACGATGCGATCCTCAGCCATCCGGTGTTCAACCGCTATCACAGTGAAACCGAGATGATGCGCTACATGCACTCACTGGAGCGTAAAGATCTGGCGCTGAATCAGGCAATGATCCCGCTGGGTTCCTGCACCATGAAGCTCAACGCCGCTGCCGAGATGATCCCTATCACCTGGCCTGAATTCGCTGAGCTGCATCCGTTCTGCCCGCCAGAGCAGGCTGAAGGTTATCACCAGATGATCGGCCAGCTTTCCGAGTGGCTGGTAAAACTGACCGGTTATGATGCCGTCTGCATGCAGCCGAACTCCGGCGCGCAGGGCGAGTATGCGGGTCTGCTGGCTATTCGTCATTATCACGAAAGCCGTAACGAAGGTCATCGCGATATCTGCTTGATCCCGGCTTCTGCCCACGGTACCAACCCGGCGTCTGCACAGATGGCGGGTATGCAGGTAGTGGTGGTCGCCTGTGATAAGAACGGCAACATCGACCTGGACGATCTGCGAGCAAAAGCAGAACAACATGCCGACAACCTTTCTTGCATCATGGTGACCTACCCATCCACCCACGGCGTTTATGAAGAAACGATCCGTGAAGTGTGCGACGTTGTGCACCAGTTCGGCGGCCAGGTTTACCTGGATGGCGCGAACATGAACGCTCAGGTTGGGATCACCACGCCGGGCTTTATTGGCGCAGATGTCTCGCACCTCAACCTGCATAAAACATTCTGCATTCCGCACGGCGGCGGCGGCCCAGGTATGGGACCGATCGGCGTGAAATCACATCTGGCGCCGTTTGTACCGGGCCACAGCGTAGTGCAGATTGAAGGGATGCTGACCCGTCAGGGCGCAGTTTCTGCGGCGCCGTTCGGTAGCGCATCCATTCTGCCAATCAGTTGGATGTACATCCGTATGATGGGCGCAGAAGGTCTGAAGCAGGCAAGCCAGGTGGCGATTCTTAACGCTAACTACATTGCCAGCCGTCTGAAAGATGCTTATCCGGTACTGTATACCGGTCGCGATGGTCGCGTGGCGCATGAATGTATTCTCGACATTCGTCCACTGAAAGAAGAGACCGGCATCAGCGAACTGGATATTGCCAAGCGTCTAATCGATTACGGTTTCCATGCGCCGACTATGTCATTCCCGGTCGCGGGTACCCTGATGGTTGAACCGACTGAATCTGAAAGCAAAGTGGAACTGGATCGCTTTATCAATGCGATGCTGGCAATCCGCTCTGAGATCGATCGCGTGAAAGCCGGTGAATGGTCACTGGAAGATAACCCGCTGGTTAACTCACCGCACACGCAAAACGAGCTGGTCGCGGAGTGGAATCACGGTTATAGCCGCGAAATCGCCGTCTTCCCGGCGGGTGTGGCGAACAAATACTGGCCAACCGTGAAACGCCTTGATGACGTTTACGGTGACCGTAACCTGTTCTGCTCCTGCGTACCGATGAGCGAATATCAGTAATCTGCTGATTCAACTATCTTTTAAAGGCGCTTCGGCGCCTTTATTTTTTGGGAGAAACGTTATGGCTATAGCATTGGTGACGGGCGGCAGTCGTGGCATTGGTCGAGCAACCGCGCTGCAACTGGCGCAAGAGGGTTACACGGTCGCCGTGAATTTTCATCACAATATTCGTGCGGCAACCGAGGTGGTGAACAACATCGTCGCTGCAGGCGGTAAAGCATTTGCTTTGCGTGCGGATATCAGTGATGAAAGCCAGGTGGTGGCAATGTTTGAGTCTATTGACCGTGAAGGCGAGCAACTGACTGCCCTGGTGAATAATGCCGGGATCTTGTTTGAGCAAAGCACGGTCGAAAACTTAACCGCCGAACGAATTAATCGCGTACTGGCAACCAACGTTATCGGCTATTTTCTGTGCTGTCGGGAAGCGGTAAAGCGCATGTCGTTCAAGCACGGTGGTCAGGGTGGATCGATTGTAAATGTCTCTTCGGCGGCATCGCGGCTTGGTGCGCCATTCGAATATGTTGATTACGCGGCCTCGAAAGGCGCTGTGGACACGCTCACCACCGGCCTGGCGCTGGAGGTTGCGGCGCAAGGGATCCGCGTAAACTGCGTGCGACCTGGTCTTATCTACACTGAAATGCACGCATCAGGCGGCGAGCCGGGAAGGGTCGATCGCGTGAAATCACTGTTGCCTATGCAGCGTGGCGGGCAGCCGGAAGAAGTCGCGCAGGCAATTACCTGGCTGTTGAGCGAGAAGGCATCTTACGTAACGGGCAGTTTTCTGGAACTGGCGGGCGGGAAGTAGGGACTTGATTGCCGGATAGCGCTGCGTTTATCCAGCCTACGGGAGTATAACCTGTAGGCTGGATAAGGCGTTTACGCCGCCATCCGGCAAAAATTACAGATTCTCGCCGTTGCTGGCAATCACCTCTTTGTACCAGTCAAAACTCTTCTTTCGTGAACGCGACATATCGCCGGTGCCGTCGTCATGTTTGTTCACGTAGATAAAGCCGTAACGTTTGCTGTACTGACCGGTGGTAAACGATACGCAGTCGATGCAGCCCCATGGCGTGTAGCCCATCAGGTCTACGCCATCATAGGTCACCGCTTTCATCATTTCTTCGATGTGGGCGCGCAGATAGTCGATGCGATAGTCGTCGTTGATGCTGCCGTCTTCTTCTACTTTGTCATAAGCGCCAAACCCGTTTTCAACGATAAACAGCGGCTTCTGGTAGCGTTCATACAGCTCACATAAGGCATAGCGTAGACCGACGGGGTCAATCTGCCAGCCCCAGTCGGAGGCTTTTACGTGCGGGTTCGGTACGCTGCCCTCAAAACCAGAAATGGCATCGCCGCTGCCGCCTTCCGCTTTTACCGCGTTGGTCATGTAGTAACTGAATCCGAGATAGTCACAGGTGCCTTCACGCAGGATTTGCTCATCGCCGGCTTCTATTTGGATGTTGAATTCGCGGCGTTCCCACTCGTTCAGTACATATGATGGATAGTAGCCGCGCAGCTGAACGTCAGTGAAAACGTAGCGCTCACGCATCGATTCCTGCGCGAACATCACATCTTCAGGCTTACAGGAGAACGGGTACAGTGGCACCATCGCCAGCATGCAGCCGACTTTCATTTCCGGGTTGATGCGACGTGCCGCCTTTACCGCCAGCGCGCTGGCCACGAACTGGTGGTGCAGCACCTGGTACATAGTCTCTTCCGGGTTTTTATGCTCGGTATACACCACGCCGGAGCAGCAATAACCAAACAGCGGTGCGCGCCAGTTACGCTGGTTGTTGATCTCATTGAAGGTCATCCAGTATTTGACCTTGTGCTTATAGCGCTCAAAAACGACTTCAGCAAAACGGACAAAGAAATCGACGACTTTACGATTGGTCCAGCTACCGTACTGTTGAACCAGGTGCAGCGGCATTTCAAAGTGGGAAAGGGTGATGACTGGTTCAATGTTGTACTTCAGCAGTTCATCGAACATGTCGTCGTAGAACTTTAGCCCTTCTTCATTCGGTTGGGTTTCGTCCCCTTTGGGGAAGATACGGGTCCAGGCGATGGAGGTACGGAAGCATTTGAATCCCATCTCGGCAAACAGCTTGATGTCTTCTTTGTAATGACTGTAAAAATCGACAGCTTCGTGGTTGGGGTAGTACTTACCGGACTCAACTTCCTGAGTGATTTCTCGCGGAACGCCGTGTGCCCCTCCGGTCAGTACGTCGCAAATGCTGGGGCCTTTGCCACCTTTGTTCCAGCCGCCTTCAACCTGGTGCGCCGCAACCGCGCCGCCCCATAAAAAATCGTTTGGTAAGGTAAGTTTTTTCATCTGCGCTCAGTCTCAAATTAATACAATCTGATTTTGAGTCTAACAAAGGAAAGATAAATGTCACGATATAACAAAATAGCGTAAATGTGATTTGTTACATCAAAAAAACAGATTGTTTTTTATGTGGTGATGAAAAATCAATGATTTACCTTTATTTTCAATTGGTTGTTTGCTAATCGGCTCTATTGAAACCTAATCAAATCTGAGTGATTGGGTCAAAATGTGGATCACTTTTGCCCCCTCATGAACACTGGATTTAATGTAATGGCGTCCTGTAAATAATCAGGTGCAAGGTGTGCATATGCCATTGTTTGATTAATTGAAGCATGGCCCAGAATTTTTTGCAGAGTGAGTATATTTCCACCGTTCATCATAAAGTGGCTGGCGAAGGTGTGCCTCATTACGTGGGTAGCCTGACCAGCAGGTAAATCAAACAGACCTTTCAATATGTCACGGAAAGCGAAATAGTCAGCATCGGGGAAAATGCTTCCTGATTTACGGTTTTTGGTGATCTCATCATGCAGCGATGCGCTAATGGGAACCGTTCGATTTTTACCGTTTTTTGTATCAGTGAAAACAGCTTTGTATTTCAGAATGCGCGAACGTTGGATTTGTGCAGCCTCATCCCATCGCGCACCAGTGGACAAGGCAAATTTTGCGAGGCGTAGATTGTCACCGTCCAGGGCAAGCAGTAGTTGCTCAATTTGCGATGAGGTAAGAAATATTTTCTCGTTTTCCGTGGTTTTAACACGGGGAAGATTAGATAGGGGGTTGCTTTGTGAATACTGACCAGCCTTAATTAGTGCGGTGAAAACGCCACTGAGCAAAGCATGTTCCCGGTTAATGGTAGTAGGGCTGATACCGGCAAGTAGCCGGTTAGCCCGATATTCGGTAAACATCTTTTTGTTAATGTCACCGGCGCTAGGGTTGCTGAGTTCGTAGCATATGCGATCCAGCTCAATCCGCATGATTTCCCCAGATTTTAAAGATTGGCCGTGATACTTCCACCAGGCTGCGATCAACTCCTCCAGAGTTCGGGTATCTTTCTTATCATCAACCATCCATTCTTTGTTGTTGTAATTCGAGACAGCCCACCGTTCGAAGCGTAGCGCTTCCGCGCGGGTGGCAAAGCGCCGACGCAGCCGCACACCCTTGCGGCCCTGTGGTCGCAAGTCCACCATATACCGACCATCTTCAAGTTTGTTGATCGTCATTTGTGTTACCTGGTTTGTCTGAGTTTTAGATGTTTTTAATTTCAATACACTTTTAGTTAACAAGAACATTCGTTAACCCAGAAATCACGGTAGTGACAGATGCCACCTTTACCCCATCGTTTCATTATTTCCGAAGCAACTACCCAACCTTTTTCGTCTTTTGGGGCTTCGATGTGCTCTCGCATCCATTAGGGGAGAGAGCCGGACTGATCTGCCCGGCAGCTTCATTTGTTTCACCATTCATTAACCACGTCGTGTATTTTTTGAACATGGGGTGATTGGTTATTTTCATCACGGTATCAATCCCAATATTCTCCCTTCTGCCGAGTTCATACTCCTTTTGTGTTGTCTCCGGTATTCCTGTTAATTCAAAGAATTGAGTTCTGGTTAGCCCCTCGGATTCTCTTACTTCTCTGATTTTTTTACCTATGCTTGTTGACATGGTGGCAATCGCCTCCCTATACTCGCCGCATGGAGGCAATTGCCGCCATCGTGATAATCAAATCTATTCAGCTCTAATCGAATCTGAATAGCCCAAACGATGAGGATAAAACATGCGGACAAGCAAAACAAAGCCATTGGTGATGTCGGTGCAGGGTTGCCCCGTGATTTTTTGCATCCCCCAGCCGCGTATGACCGTTGAGCAGTACGCCCAGATGACCAATCAGGGGTTGAGAGCCGTTCAACAGCAAGTTGACGCTGGAAAGTTCATCACTGCTAAAGGCAAATACGGGAAATACCGCGAGATCAATATGGTGGCTGAATTTCTTAAAGAATTCAGGGATGCGCAGGAAGCATTAAAAGAGAGCGCATAAAAGTATATCCAGTACTTTTCAATTTGACGGAGATCAACATGGACTTATCACAATGCCCTTCACTTGCCAGCCTGCTTACCCACGGCCAGCAGATCACCCACCGTCAGCATCAACGCGGCTGGATTGAAACCCCGGACGGGCGTTTCTTCCAGCCTAAAGCGGCAGATGTTCAATTTGTTAAAAACTGCCGTTTACCGTTTATGTCACGCCCGCGTAATAAGCGCCGCTGGTTTTCCCGCTTAATGGGTATCTTCGCGTAGTTCGGGGAGGTGGTTATGTTGATGGATAAAACAGGACAACAGCCCGGCCGCCGCCAGTTCTTAGAGCAACGTGCGCGGCTGCAAGCCAGTTTGAACGCCTCACGTGTGAATGACACTGCAACCCGTTTTAACCGCCTGGATGATGCCTGCAAAAAGGTGATTTTCATCCTGGCAAACGATGCGTCCAGATACATAGCCGGAATGCCGAAGCTGACCGCCAAACAGTTGGGTTGCACTTACGAAAATCTAACCGAAAAGGAGCAAACGTGCCTTTTGATGGGCATTAAGCGCCTTTCCGAATTTGCAGCATCAATGCCGTGGGAATTTGAGGACTACGCCGCACCACGCGCCGAAATTCAGGCGATACGCGACAAACCACCCGCGCCAGATAACGCAGTCAATTAACAACTAACTACCCACAAAAAAGAGACAGGCGCTAACGCGTCGGGCTTCTTGCACCCTGGAGAAAGTAAAAATGATTCGATCTCTCGTTAAATGGCCCGGTGGTAAAGGCCGCGTTATGCCTGATTTGCTGCCGATTCTGCCGAAAGCCGATTGCCTGGTGGAACCGTTTGTCGGCGGTGCTTCTGTTTTCCTCAATACTGAATATCGCCGTTATATCCTGGGTGATATCAACCCAGATTTAATTAACCTGTATCGCCAGATAACCCGCTGGCCTGATGCGGTGATCGACGCTGCTCGCCCGCTGTTTAAAGTGTACGGTGATAAAGACGGCTATAAGTGGATCCGCGACGATTTCAACGCTCGCGCCCATGACCTTCTGTCATCGCGCAATGTGTTTGAGGACGGACCGGACGCGGGCAAGATTCTTCGTGCAGCACAGTTTCTTTACCTGAACCGTCACGGATATAACGGCGTAGTGCGCTACAACCAACAGGGCGGATATAACGTTCCCTTTGGTAGACACAAAACCCCGCCTTACTTCCCGGAAGAACAGATCCGTTTATTCTCTGAAAAAGCTAACGACACGAAAGCTATTTTCGTGTGCTGCGATTTCCAGAGCACGTTAAAAATCATGATTGGTAGTGACGCAGTTATCTACTGCGATCCGCCATACCTGCCAACAAGCGAAACCGCTAATTTCACCCAATACCACACCGCCCCGTTTGGGATTAAAGAGCATCGCCAGTTAGCTGCAGCCCTGCTGGATATTAACCGCCTTACTGGTTCGCCGGTGATCCTGTCCAATAGCGACACCCCAGCCACCCGCGAGATTTATCGCGCTTTCAACTTCCAGGAAATCAGCGTTAACCGTTCTGTCAGTGCGAACGCCATTACCAGAGGGGCCGCCAGTGAAGTGATTGGCGTCCTGAAAGTGTGTAGCGGCTGCGGTCGTGCCGGTGGTGGCCGTTGCCCTGATTGTGGCCCTGTCATGGGTAACGCGACCTATAACGAAATGCTGGCAACGGCTGCGGCCTATGGCGTGGAGCCGTTCTGATGGTCACAAAACTGCAGATCTCATGCGCTGCGCCGGTAGGTGTCTGCGGTCACGCAGCTGCCGAGCTGCGCCGCTTTTCTCGCGGCGTCAAAAACTATTCCCGCATCAAACCAAATTTTTACCTGGTGATCCGCATCGGTAGGCGCTGGCGCTTGCTGAGTAAAAACGGCGGCAAGGTCTGGTCACTGATGACACATGAAAAATACAACGTTGAGAGCAAGAAATGACCGCTGCTTACTACAACGAAATCGATCCATATGCAGCCCAGTGGCTGCGCAACCTTATGGCTGCGGGGTTGATTGCCCCTGGCTTTGTTGATGAAAGGAGTATTGAAGATGTCACACCCGCCGATCTGCGCGGATTCACTCAAGTTCACTTCTTTGCCGGGATTGGTGTTTGGTCATATGCCCTGCGCCGCGCTGGCTGGCCGGACTCCAGACCAGTCTGGACAGGTTCTTGCCCGTGCCAGCCTTTCAGCCCGGCAGGCAAGGGAAAGGGATTTACTGACGAGCGGCACTTATGGCCCGCCATGCATTGGTTGGTTGGGCAGTGCGATCCTGTCGTTATCTTTGGCGAGCAATCTGCAAGCGCTGACGCAAATGACTGGATCGACCTTGTACAAGCAGACATGGAAGCAATGGGATATGCCTTCGGGGCGTGTGCGTTTCCGTCTGCGAGCGTCGGCGCACCGCACATCCGTGACAGAGCTTACTGGGTGGCCGACACCAACCGCGAGCAATACAAAGAATGCTTACCAGGACGCGCAGAAAGTCATTGCGCGGAGGCTTGCTGGCCGTCAGTCGAACTTACAAGATTTTGCCTGTCTGGCGGGGTGGCCTACACCAGCGGCAAGGGATCACAAAGGGGGGTATCAGGGGGCAGGATGCGCAACGGGAAGCTGTCAACGGACACTCTGGATGTGGTGGCACAGATAGCAGGCCCGGCCCGGTTAACGGTTTCTGGGGATCTGCTGACTGGTTGTTCTGCCAGGATGAAAAGTGGCGGCCAGTTGAACCCGAACTTGTCCCGCTGGTTGATGGGGTTGCCTCCAGAGTGGGACGCCTTCGCGCCTACGGAAACGCCCTCAACGTTGAAGCGGCAACAGCGTTCATAAAGGCTTACATGATGGGGGCATCCCATGTCTGACGCCGCTTTTGCATGGTCCTGGAACGCGCCGCGCCCAGCTGTTGGCCTGTACACCTACGAACCGAAAAAAATCGCCCCGCTTGCCGGGGCGGTGGCGCATCATCCTGCCGTAAAAAAACACATCGATCACATCTTCAAACGCGCCGGTTACAACCCCGACGATGTTCGCGACCGTAACGCGCTTATCCAGGCGCTGGACAGGTACGAACCGTGCGGCCTGCCACTGGCCGCCCATCAAAATATAATCCGGCAGGAAATGGAAGCCGCCAAAGCTACGGCGGCAGCCTGGGCCAATACGCCGGAAGGTGTCGAAGCGCGTTTATTATCAGAGCCGTTCTTCATTCGTGAAGTCTGGCGCAAAAAAATTGAATGGTTACGGGCCAACCGTGAAGCCAGACACACCAATGATTTTCTTATGGGGACCGTGAAAAAATCATTGCTGCGTCTTGATGTTGTGCGCACAAGGCAAGGTGTTTCGCCTGATCTCACCGGCGAACTGGCCGCGTACTGGTTCGGGCGCTGGCAACGACTGGCTGATTTCACAAAGCGGGAGGCACTAAGCGCCGCTAATGAGATCGCCAGCCGCATGGCTGAAATGCTTGGGACGGAATGCGAAGCCCTGGGGCGGAATGTTTCCGACATGAACGTCGAAGAACTGGACTGGCTTTATTGCCACCTGGGCCGCGAAATGCTGGCGCTTCGTATTGTGCCGCCTGCATGGTATGCGCCGTGGGAACGCGAGCGCATATGCACGGCCATTTTGCGTATGGCTTCGCCTGACTGGTGGGGGCGCAAAATCTGGCGCTTGCGTTGTGACTGGCGCGAGAACCAGCTGCGTGCTGTTGGCGCGGTAAATAAAAAAGCGCACGCCTACGTTAGCGCTTCCAGCCTGATCGAGTGGCAGGAACAGCGCCGTAAAAACCGGGATTTTTTCAAAAGTCATGAACTGGTAGACGAAGACGGCAACGTTTCGTCGCTTGAGGAAATGATTAATAAATCCACGTCTAACCCGGCTATTCGTCGCCATGAGCTTATGGCCCGAATGGCTGGGGTTGAACTTGTCGCCCAAAGTCGCGGCGATGTTGGCATCTTCCTGACCATTACTTGCCCGTCGAAATATCACAGCAATATTGCGTCCGGCCACCATAACGCCAAATGGAATCATTCCACCGTCGCCCAGGCGCAGCGCTATTTATGCCGTGTATGGAACCGGGCAACCGCCAAACTGAAACGCGAAGATTTGCGCCCTTATGGCTTCCGCGTCGCCGAACCGCATCACGATGGGACACCACACTGGCACGCGTTGCTATTTATGCCACAAGAGCAGGTTAAAGCCACGGTTGCGATCCTTCGCGCCTACTTCATTGCGGAAGACCGCGACGAGCTGGGTCGCAATACCGGTGCTCGTTTCAAGTCAAAAAAAATGGACCCACGGAAAGGGTCAGCAACGGCGTATATCGCCAAATACATTTCGAAGAATATCGACGGTCACGCGCTGGCCGGTGAACTGGACGACGAAAGCGGCAAGCCGCTGAATGAAACAGCCAAATATGCAATGGCCTGGGCGTCACTCCACCGCATCCGCCAGTTTCAGCCCATCGGACAGCCGCCCATATCGGTTTACCGCGAGCTGCGCAAACTGAGCAATCAGATCACGACCCGCCAGAAAATTGACAATACCTTCAAGCGCGGTGCGCCGTTGCTTGTGGATCCTGCAATGGATGCGGTTTGCGCCGCTGCCGATGTCGGGTGCTTTGCTACCTACATCATCCGCCAGGGTGGTGTTTTGATCCCGCGTGAAAACTATGTCGTCCGTCTGGCCTATCAGCCAGCTGATGAAATGAATGCTTATTGTGAGATCCCCGAAAAGGTTTTCGGGGTCTGGTCGCCGCGTCTGGGTGATGCCTCCCGTATTTGCACCCGTCTGGTTAAGTGGAAAATCCGCGCCAAATCCAAAGCCACCACCGAGGCCAAAAACGGCCCCGGTTTGGGGGTTGCCCTTTTGCCGTCGCCAACCGGCGACGCTTGGAGTTCTGTCAATAACTCTACGGAAGACGAAAAAATCACCGATTTTTCACTGTCAGAAATGGCTGTGCCAGCTGACGGAGAGTTAAAGACAGAAGATTCAGACGATGAAATCGTCGATTTTGAAAATATGGACCAGCCAACGCGGCGCAAATTGATGCGGCGACTACGTGAAACACCATTCAAAAGGCAGCAAAGCGGATCACCTTATGAGCCAGGGAGCGAATTAGATGTTGCCTGGCGTTCTGCCGTTGAAAAAACCGAGGCCAGATCGGCGGCTGACAAGGCCAGGCGGGCAGCGCTTGCCCCTGCGGTTGCCAGTCTGCTGGCTGATGCGGCGTTGTGTTCGGTTGAGATTTCAGAGATTCAGGCCGTTTCGCTGTTAATGGGGAGCCGTCTGGAGATTGGCGGCAAAGTTTATCGGGCCAGTGCTGGCGGCCAGTTGATAACGCGTCAATTACCCGATGAGTCACGGACGGTGAATAAATTATGGGACCGTCTGCGGGATAACCACGGCATAGATGCCACGCGCCTGCGGTTTGATCCGGTCGGGGAGCATCAAAAAATGCTGGCAGGCGCGGAAGGTCGCCACCCAAAAGAATGAATGCAATCGCGCTGACCGTCGCAACTGGTTGCGTCGGTTGGCGTGATTCTGCGGGTGCGGGCGGCAAAGAGCCCGCGTTTTTAGCATGTGAAAAGTGAGGAAAGATGAAAGTAAAAATTGGTTTTAATCACAGGAAAAATACCGTTTCGGGCGTGATTTGCGGCTGGTCTTGGGAGAAGGAAGAGATTCGGGCTATGGCCGAAAAGTTAGTCGAAGGGTGGTGCGAAGATGGTGTCGCCGTTGGCAAGAGCGGGCTTTTTGGTCTTAGGGTGAAAGTGACTGTCAATGGTACCGCACGATCATAATCGGCAGTGCTGGCCATTTGTATCGAGGACGGTCATTTTTAACAGTGCTGCAGGTCAGGAATGGCCGTGCCAGCTGAGGGCGGGAAAGTATGAGTTACCTGGGAAGTAAAGCGGCCAGCGGGGTCTTTCAGAAAATCATTGCCGAAATGCCCCCGCATGATACCTACATTGAAACGCATCTGGGCAGCGGTGCGGTGATGTTCCATAAACCGCCAGCCCAGCATTCTGTCGGGATTGATATTGATTCAGCTGCATTTTCGCTGACAAGGCGGCGCTGGAAAGATAAAGGATTAACGCCCCCTGACATCCATTTCCATTATGGCGATGCTGTCAGCTTTCTGGAGGGATATTTTGATTTTGCGACTGCGGGCCGGGTACTGATTTACGCCGATCCTCCTTACATGCCGGAAACGCGCACCAGTCGCGCCCGTTATCGCCATGAATACACCGTCGCCGATCATGAGCGCCTTTTACGTTGCCTGATGTCACTGCCGGAAAATGTGAGTGTCATTTTGTCTGGCTACCCGTCGCAGCTTTATGACAGCACGCTGACCGGCTGGCGAACGCGGGAATTTCAGGCCATGACGCGGGGCGGTGTGCGAACGGAAAAAATCTGGATGAATTATGAGGAAGGGAAAGCCTATTCCCACACCTTTGCCGGAAAGGACTACAACGACCGGGCCAGGATAAAACGTAAAGCGGCACGCTGGCGGGATAAGTTCGCCGCCCTGCCGCCAGCGGAACGGCTGGCAATTATGACCGCGCTTTGTGATGTCGAATAAAAAAGCCCGCTTTATGCGGGCTTCGTTTATGCCGTCTGACCGTTGAGCAGGTCCAGCGCGAATTGACGTTCTTCCGGCTTGAGCCGGTCAATCAGGAATTTAACCAGCTTGTTACCGGTCAGCCCGCTGGGGCTGAGAGTATGTGAAAACTGGGCGTTAAAAACAAAGGTGTGGCCGCATTCCACTTCCGTGCAGGCGCAGTATAAATCGGCCAGTTTTTTATCTTTCCAGTCAGATTTGCGAATGATGGCCGGTGAGCCGCATTCAGGACATTTAATTTTAAAAACTCGCATGTTCACCATCCCGCACGCCATTGCTAACAATGGGGATGATTTTAACTTAATTGCGCTCATTTTTCGCCCTTTTCGGCGGTAATTGCCGGGATATCCACGTCAAAAACCAGGTGCAAATGTGGGGGGATCTCCGGGTCATTGTTGACGCCGTTCATTAGTTTGCGTTGCAACGGGATAACCTCATCCTTGCGATAGGTTGCGCGGGCCGTTTCAGGGTTGCCCATTATCGCGCCGTTGGTCGGGATAATACCCGCCAGACCTGCGGGGAAGCGGTGAGCTGTAAAGATATCCTGCGCGGTGATCCCTTTGATGTTGGCAAATTCATCCTTTGCGCTGACTTCGCCCACTGGCATGATTTTAACCCCTTCCGGGTCGCCCTTCGGGATGTTGATAAACATATTGCGGAAGTTACCCAGCCCTTTGGACTGGGCGATCTTCTCTTTGATTTCGTTTTCCATTTCCAGCGTGAGATTGGGATCGCTGGTATAGAGAATAAAGCCCATGTGCGCCCCGTTATTGTAGTAACGGCGTCGGAAGATGGTTGCCTCACTGTTGAGTAACACCGAATGGATGCCGCCGATATAGTCAGGCAGGCCATATACCTGCTGGCGCGGGTCGTACATTTTAAAGAAGACGATGTCTTCCGGGTCATAAATAAGCGCTGGCCCTTCCTGCAGGACAGCAAACGAGCCGTCTTTCCGGCAGCGCAGATACAGCGACGGCAGCGGCAGCAGGTCGATCACTTCCCCGAATACGTTACGAATTTTCAGGATAGCGACGTCACCAAACAGCAGGTAATCAAAGACAGCCTGTTCGACCTGGTCAGGCGTCAGGCCGCCGCCGATATAGCCACCGGCCACCATATTGCGCCGCGCATACAGCACCCCGCCGTGTTGGCCGTTAAGGTTCGGCAACTGGGCCAGCGCCAGGCGATCAATCGGGAGTCGCCAGTGGTCATACTCATTGTCATACCAGATATTGTGATAATCAGTGCCGGTCGTCAGGATGGGTTCGGGTTCGCCAAATGTGATCACGCTTCCGCGCCCTGGCGTGAAGGATTCAACCTTGCTGCCGGTCATGGACCTGAATTTTTTATTATTACGCTGTTTCTTTGTCATGCTGCTTTCCCAAAGTACCAGCCCGATGGGCGGTCATATTCGTGATCGATAGGTTCGTTAATTACGGCGTGCGAGATAGCGAAGAAAACATCTGCATGGCCGGTCGCGTCTGAACGTTCGGCAACAAACGTCAGCGCGTTGCCGCTGTTGGTTGTCGTGCGCCGGATAGCCATAAAGCTGGCCGGAATTTCGACGCGCTCCTTGTTCGTTTCGTCTACGGCGTCTTTTGCCCATTCGATGCGCTTACGCTCGACAACGTCGATCATCTTCATCACCAGGCGGTTTTTGCTTTCGACGCTGTAAAGAATGGGTGTGGCTTCGCGTGGCGCAAATTTGCTGACAAGGTCATAAACGCCTTTACCTATGCCGGTTGTATCGATCCCGATGTAAGTGATGTTAAAGCGGCGCATAAGCTGCTTTATCTGGTCGGCCTGCCAGCTGAAGTTAAAACCCTGCCATTGCCAGACGGCCAGCACGCGGAAGCGCTCGCCGTCCTCTACAGGGGGCGCGATTAACACAAATGTTGAGTTGTCGCCGGAGCGCGACGGGTCAAAACCTGCCCATACTTCGCGATTGCCGAAGGGCCGCGCAGCGGTCAGATCAAAGTCGCCCCATGTGGCCCGGTCCACTTCACAGCCGACAAGCGCGGAGAACTTGAAAACCGCGTCCTTACTGTCAACAAACTGGCACATGTAGAGCATGGCGAACGCGGTCGGGTTGTATTTGTTGCGCAGCCGTTCAATATCGACAAGCGCCCCGAGGCCGCCTTCGATAGCGTCTTCCATCGTGATGATGTAGCGCCAGATCTGGTCCGGGCAAAGAATGCCCTGTCGCATTTCGCTTTCGTTCGGGAACTTCACACCTTTGCGTTTCGGGTCGTCCCCGCGCCAGGCTTCGCCAGTCCAGACCGGGTAAGCCTGGTGCGTTTTCGCGCTGGGCGTCGAAAAGTAGGTCGTGCGGTATTTGTTATGCGTTGCCATTGCGCTGGCAACTTCATGCAGGCGCGTGAATTTCGGGATCCAGAAAACCTCATCGCCATACAGGTGGCCGTTAAAGCCCTGTGAGGTACTGGCGTTCGTGGACAAAAAGCGCAGTATTGCGCCGTTACTGAGGCGGATATTTTTACCCGTCAGCGTCACGCCGAAATGGTTCTGGGCGATCTGGACGATGTATTCGCGGAAGATTTCCGACTGGGATCGGCTTGCGGAGAAAAAGACCTGGTTATCACCGGTAATGACGGCGTCTTCAAATGCTTCCCAGGCGAAATAATAGGTCATACCCACCTGGCGGCTTTTCAGAATGAAGCGCCAGTCTTCGCCTTTATGTTCGCGGCAGTGCAGCTGGTACTCGAAGAGATGTTCCTGCGCCCAGGTGTCGAGCATTTCCGCTGTAATACCGGAAACGTCGTTTTTCTTATACCGGCGCTTTCTTTCCCCTGGTTCCCCGCCTGCGCTGCTGAGGCAGTACCCTTCACCATCATAAGCCGCTTTCTGGGCCTGAATTTCTGCCAGCTTTTCGGCGTGCTTGTTGCGCTGCGCCATGAGTTTCACATGGTGAGCAATCAGATCGCGCAGTTCTTCCAGTTCCAGCGCTGTTTTTTTCTCGCGGCGGGAGAGCTGGTCGATACGGCGGGCGATGACATTTTCCACCGATTCAACAGGCAGCAGTGATGCCCACTTCCCGACATCAGCCCAGTGGTAAATTGTACGCGGTGGAATATTCAGTTCCTGCGCAATATCTTTCGGCGTCCAGCTTTTTATATAAAGCGTGCGGGCCGCTTCTTTTAATTCATCGGAATATTTAGCCATGCGGCTATTATGGCGGGATTATTTTGCAGAATTGATAATTAAATATCGGTAAAAAGTGGCTAACAATTTATAACCGAATACATAAGAAATAAAGCGGTCGCGCTGTTTTAATCAATTCGCAATACTGACCACCACAAACGAATCATTGTTATTAAATTCATTATTAAAGGTCAGTTATGCCGCAATCTCATTACCGCACGGATTGGCTATGTATTGCCACATCTGGAAAGGCTGTGGACGGTCGCACCATTGAACCGCAATGGTTGATTGATGCGGCAGAAACCTACACCCGCAAAACCTACACGGCCATGATTTGGCCGCACCATCCGCAATGTGATATCAGCGAACGTGAATTTACCTGCAATCTGGGGGAAGTGGACGCGCTGAAAGTGGAAACGGAAGGTGATGTCACGAAGTTATATGCCCAGTTAATCCCAAATCAATTTTTAATTGAAGCCAATCGGCAGGGGCAAAAGTTATTTACGTCAGCAGAATTTGTCACTGATTTTGCAGGCAGTGGTCGTGAATATCTTTTTGGGCTGGCTGTGACGGATATTCCGGCAAGTCTGGGAACGGAAAAACTTAAATTCGTTTTAGCCGGTGAAGAAAAGGACGCCGAGCGCGGGAGTCTGGAAACATTCAGTTTAGGAAAATTACAGACAAGCAAACCGGATAAAAAAAATTCTTTCTGGTCGCGTTTATTTTCGGCCAGTAAAGATTTTACGCCAACCCCAGAGCCAAACACTGACAAGCCCACCGAGGGCGACGGAGAAAAAATGGAAGAATTAAAAGCGCTCATTCAGCAAATGCTGGATCTGCTTAAAAGCGGTAAAGACGCCGCAACGGGTGATGCTGACACGGTTGATACCCCGGAACAGGCCGCTGATGTGGTGGCAGACGTTGCCGCCCAGATCGCTGATGCTGCCGACGAGGTGGCCGAGCTGGCGCAGGACGTTATCGAAAACCCGGAAGACGAAGTCAAAGCGGAAGAATTCAGCGCCGCCAAAGCCAACCTGGCAAAAGTCATGAAGTCATTCAATGTGACGCCAGCGAAGCGCCCACGCGCCAGCCGTCGCCGTGACTTTTCCGCCCGTCGCCAGCCAGCTGGCAACCAGATGGACAACCTGACCACGCAGCTGACTACCGTCCTGACCAAGTTGTCAGCGATGGAAAACGGCAATACGCGCCGCCCAGGCAGTGCGCCAGGCGGAAGCACAGAACCGTTTGAGTTTGTTTAACAGCCATTCTTTTCAGGAATAAAAGATTATGCAATTAACCCCAAAAGCAGAGCAGATGCTGCGTAAGTTTGCCGCAGGCCTGGCGAAAGCTAACGGCCAGGTGGACACGTCGCGCTACTTCTCGCTGACAAATCCGAAAGAAACCCAGCTGCGCAATGCCCTGTTGCAACAGTCTGAGTTCCTGCGCCTGCTGCCTAACGTGCTGGATGTGGACCAGATCACCGGCCAGGTGGTCAGTACCGGTAAACCGGGTATTTATACCGGGCGCAAAAAGGACGGTCGTTTCTCCCGCCCCCTGGGTGTTACCGGGAATGAATACAAGCTGGTAGAAACGGATTCCGGTTCGTATTTGCCTTATTCCCTGCTGGTTGTCTGGGCGAACGCGGGCAGTGAAGAGGAGTTCTTCCAGCGTATTCAGGCATTCAGCAACGAATCATTCGCGCTGGATATGCTGCGCGTGGCGTTCAACGGTACGAGTGTTGCAGAAGATACAGACCCGGAAACCAACCCGAACGGTGAAGACGTTAACATCGGCTGGCACCAAATCGTTAAGGCCCGTTCGTCTGAGCAGATTATTTCTGATGCCGTCACTATCGGCGCGTCGGGTGCTGACTTTATTGGTCTGGATGCGGCTGTCACTGACCTGGTGCACACCTGCATTTATGAGCCATTCCGCAATGACCCGCGCCTGGTTGTGCTGGCTTCCGCTGACCTTATCGGCAACGACGCCACCACCATGATGAATAAGATTGATCGCCCGACTGAGAAAGTCGCCGCGCAGCTTATTGGCCGCCAGATTGCTGGCCGTACCGTGTACACCCCGCCGTTTATGCCGGAGGGTCGTCTTATCGTCACTACGCTGGACAACCTGCATATCTATACCCAGCAGGGAACACGTAAGCGTAAAGCGGAATGGAACGACGACCGCAAGCGCTTCGAGAATAACTATCTGCGCATGGAAGGTTACGGCGTCGAGCATGACGAGCTGTATGCGGCATTCGACAAAATCACCCTTGCGACCGGCGAAGTTGCACCGGGAGGGGGCGCGTAAAAATGGCCATGACCCCGTGTCAGCGACACCGAGCACGCGTGAAAGCCGCAAAGGCGCTGGATAAGTGCGAAGCCCTGACGGCATCGCCGGTCAGCTTTCACATTCAAATGCTGGAGCTGGAAAGGGATGTTGAACGGCTTCGCAGTCTGACGCGTGCAGAACGCATCGACATGAAGCGCGACGTTCTTTTGCCGCGCTGGATGCCGACCGTCGAGGCATATCTCGCCGGTGATGCCCGCTTTGCCAATCCGGCCCTGGTTTACTGCGTGATCTGGCTGTTCGATACGGGGGAAATGGGCAAGGCGCTGGACTGGGCGGACGTGGCTATCAGTGAGAGCCAGGCCACGCCGGAAAACTTTAAAAGCAACCTGCCTGCCTTTGTGGCCGACACGGTGCTGGAGTGGGCGATCATGCAGGCGGAAGCCGGTCACAGTATCGAACCCTATTTCAGCCGCACGTTTGAAAACATCCGCGAAAAGTGGCGTTTGCATGAAGACATTAACGCGAAGTGGTTCAAGTTCGCCGGTCTTTACCTGCTGCGCGACGAGAAGGGGCAGCCGCGTGCCACTGCCGTGGATGATGTGAACACGCTGGAGCAGGCCGACGCCCTGCTGGCCCAGGCGGCGGCGTACAACAAAAACGCCGGAGTTAAGACCATGCGCGAAAAAATCCGCGCCCGGATTAACGGCCTGACCCAGCTTTAACGACTCCCGCAAGCCGGGACGGGCGCGGGGGAGGTATCAACCATACGGTTGTTGGCCGTGGAACCCGTTAGCCCGTTTCTATTGCAAAACCGAGGTACGCCAATGAGTGGCCCAAGTTTCAGTATCAGCGGCAAGCCGGTGACGGTGACACCAACAGCGATCACCAACGGCGTGACATTCTGGCCCGATCTCGATCTGGCCGAGTTTCAGAAGGTGCGCACGCTGCCCGCTGATCTGCCGCCAGAAACCGCAGGCGTGGCCCTGCTGGCTGCTATTGCGGAGGTAAACGACGCGCTGGCCGACGTGGTGACGTACTGGAACGCGAAAGCCTGCGAGCGGGCCGCAGATGTACCGGGTGCAAAGATGGGCGACGAAACCCAGTTAACAGCCCAGTACAAAAAAGCGGTCTACGCCCGCGCAAAGGCCGATTTACTGGGGGAATTCGCCACCATCGGGCGGCGTGAATCGCATCCGGGGCAGGAAAGCCAGGACACCCGCGCCAGCCTGCTGGCCGAGGCGGCCAATGTGATGCGAAACATGCTGCGACAACCACGCGTGGGGGTGCATCTGATATGAGCCAGCTTGAAAGCCTGACGGCGTTTATTACGGCAAATCTGCCGCCTGATGCCATGCAGATGTTTTCCAGTTCAATGGAGGATTGCGAGCTGGTACGCAACGCCAAAGCGCTGGGGAACAACCAGCGCCGGATCGGAGTACTGACTTACACCGCCCGTTTGTCGTGGGATGACTTCCCCTACCGCAAATATTCGCCGGGGCTGATTTATGCCCTGGTGCTGGCCTGGGTGGATGAGTTCGCCAACGAGCTGCGCGACGAACTGAAGTTAGCCGATCCCACCGTGGACCCGGAGTTCGACGACGAAGGGGCATGCATTCTGGATGTGGTTGTCCCGCTGGTTGATCCGCTGGTCCTGCGTGAAGTGGAAAAAGGGCCGATCCCTTTCAAGGGCAAGAAATGGGACATCGTAAACCCCGAAATCTGGGAGGCGTCGCAACTGGAATTTATTGTCCAGCGTGGTGACGCGTCGTGATCCGTGGGGAGCTGAACCAGCAACAGCTAAAGCAGATGCGGGAAACGCTGGCAAAAGCTGACCTTCCCCCGCGTAAGCGCCAGCGCCTTTTATGGCGTATTGCAAAGCTGGGCATTGTCGCAGCGGCAAAACGTCACCAGCGCCAGCAGGCGGCCCCAGACGGTACGCCGTGGGAGCCGCGCAAGCGTGGCAAAGGGAAGATGTTAAAAGGGCTGCCCAAATTGCTGGCTGTCCGTGAAATGCCGGAGATTCAGGGGGTAAGAATTTACCTCAAGGGCGGGAACTACCGGAACGGGACGAAGCCCATTGCGGCGGGTCTGGTCGGCGCGGTCCAGCAGGACGGCGCACGGATCCAGATGAAAGCCAGTAACGCCCCGCGTAAGCCGCAGGCTGACAAGCCAGCGCTACCGCGACAGGCCAAGCGTCTGCGGGCGCTGGGTTACAAAACCCGCAAGGGCAAACGCTGGGTTAAGCCGTCAAGCAAGCAAATCATGGAAACCATGAGCATGGCCCAGGCGGGATTACTGATTCGAAAACTGAAAGGCACACCCTCAAAACGCACATGGACCATTGATATTCCTGGGCGCGTTTTTCTGGGGGTGAGCAACGACGAATTTAACCAAATTATTGCGCGGCAAATGCAGGCAATCGGCTTCGGCTGGGACGTCAACGCGCAGCAAATCAGGGGGTAAAAATGACCTGGCCGAATGTCAACGTCAGTCAGAAAAACCGCTTCAACGGCACAACGAACGACGTCGAGCGCGTCATCCTCTTTGTGGGTTACGGCGACACTAACATCGGGAAAACCCAGTCGCTGAATACCGACAGCGATCTGGATAAAGCCCTGGGCGACAAAGACAGCCTGTTAAAAAGCATTGTGGCCGCTGCGGCCAATAACGCCGGTCAGAACTGGTTTGCTTATGTGCACGTACTGGGGCAACCGGACACGGAAGCCGAGGGCTATAAACCAGACGAGGACTGGATGAACGCGGTCAAACAGGCCCAGAGCGTGGCATCCGTGGAAGGGATCCTTCTGGCTTTTGATACCACCGACGCGGCCACCATTAACCGCGCAACGGAAATGCGCGTCACCTTACAGGCCAGTTTTGGGCGTTTTATCTGGTTTGCCCTTGCTGTGGGCGGGCCGGAAAAGGACGAAGCGTGGAGCGACTATGTGACGCGCCTGGCAACACTCCAGGACGGTATTGCATCGCCTGGGGTGCAACTGGTCCCGCGTCTGTGGGGCAACGAACCCGGCGTCCTGGTCGGTCGCTTGTGTAACCGTTCGGTGACGGTGGCAGACAGCCCCGCCCGCGTTGCAACCGGCGCAGTCACCGCGCTGGGGCGCGACGGCCTGCCGGTCGACGGGACGGGGGCAGAAATTGATCTGGCCGTGTTGCAGTCTTTGCAGGCAAACCGCTACAGCGTGCCGATGTGGTATCACGATTTTGACGGCATCTACTGGGCTGACGGTCGCACCCTGGACGTTGAAGGCGGTGATTATCAGGTGATTGAAAACGTGCGCGTGGTTGATAAAGCCTCCCGCCGCGTCCGTCTGCGTGCAATCCCCAAAATTGCCGATCGTTCACTGAACAGCACACCGGGCAGCATCGCCGCGCATGAAACCTATTTCGGCAAGCCGCTGCGCGAAATGGCGATTTCAACCCAGATCAATGGCGTCGAATTTCCGGGCGAAGTGAAACCACCAAAGGACGGCGATATCACCATCACCTGGACCAGTAACGAAGCGGTACAGATTTACCTTGTGGTTCGACCGTATGAGAGCGCGAAAGAAATCGGCGTCAGCATCGAACTGGACACCTCACTGGAGAGCTAATCAATGACTGAACGTATTAGCGGTGGATCATTCGATGTGAACTACGACGGCATCATGATTCACGTCGAAAACGCCACCGTCACCATTACGGACAACAGCGCGGTAGCACAAACCCGCGGCGTCCCGAACGGCCACACGAAAGGGTCAGTTTCGGCGGATGTGGAAGTCGAAGTCGATTCCCAGAACTTTAAAAAGTTTACCGCCGTGGCCCGTTCGGCAGGTTCCTGGCGAGCCATTCCGGCAAAGGACTTTTTGTTCTACGCCAACGCCGGGGACGACGAAGAAAAAATCGAGGTGTTTGGCTGCGTTCCGACGCTGTCTGACATCGTCAACATCAACCCCAACGAGGCCAGCAAAACCACGAAGAAAATTAAATTCATGGTGACAAGCCCGGACTTTGTCGCGATTGACGGCGTGCCGTACCTGTCAGCCCGTGACACTCGCGATCTGAAAGGCTGACACGATGATGAACGGAGAAACGTCACTGCTTGAAAAGCTGTTGCTTATCGGGGCCGTGATCGGTCTGGGGCAACTGATGGTCAGCAATGAGCGAATCACAACCCGTCTGCTGGTCGGGCGGATGATTCTGGGATCTGCGGTCGCACCGCTGGCCGCAATCCCGCTGCTGAAATTCCCCGATATGCCGGAACTGGTCGTCATTGGGCTGGCCTGCGCCCTGGGCATTCTGGGAAGTGCGTTTATTGAGGCGGGGTTAAAGCGCTGCCTGGACATGTATATCAAGCGATGGGGGAGCAAGCGCAATGAAACTGAGTGAAAAACAGCAACTTTTCACGGTGATGATCGCCAACCTGATTCATTTTGCCGAAGAAAAGGGCTATCGCCTGACGTTTGGCGAAGCGTACCGCACGCCGGAACAGGCCGCGCTTAACGCAAAAAAAGGGAGCGGTATTGCTAACAGCCTGCATACCCAGCGCCTGGCAGTGGATTTTAACCTGTTTGTTAATGGTGAATACCAGACCGACAGCGCCGCATATCGCCCCCTGGGCGAATACTGGGAATCCATCGGCGGATCGTGGGGTGGCCGGTTCAGTAAGCCGGACGGCAACCATTTCAGTCTTGAGCATAACGGGGTTCGCTGATGCGCAATTTGCTGGGTCTTTTGCTGATTCTGGCCGCTGCAATGTCAGCGGGCTGGCAGGCGCATGACTGGCACGACGCAAAGCTGAAACTCGCTGCCAGTGAAGCGGCAGAACAAACGCGCCAGATTGTTGTTGAGGTGACGCAGCAGTCTGGTGAAGCGCTGGAAGCAAAACTCGCGGAGCTGAGGGCCAATGAAATTCACACGGAACGGGTTATCCGCACGGAAACCATTAAGCCGGTTTTTAGCAACGTTTGCGCTTCTGATGATTACGTCCGGTTGTTCAACGAAAGTGCAGATCAAGCCGAACGAAAATTATCAGGAAAACCAGCTGACACTTTGCCCGGTCACGCTGCCACGTCTGGCCGGACCGACCGGAAATGACTTTGACGCGGCGCTGACAGCCTACCGACAGATGTATACCGACTGCGCCGCCCGACATAACGCCCTGGTGGGTATCATTCGACAACGTAAGGAATTAGCACAATGAGTAAACCGAAAAAAATCGCCATGACCGTGGCGGGCGTGAATCTGAGCTTTGAGCCGAATAAAACCGCGTTTAACAACCTGCTTAACGAAATGACCATGACCAATAAGGTTGCCCCTATGGTGACGTATCTGGGCCGCATTGTTGATGCCGAGTGTAAAGAGTCGCTCAACAAGCTGATGGAAGATTATCCGGGTTGCGAAATGCAGATCGTCGAGAAGGTTAACGAGATTTACTCCCCCAAACTTGAGATCGAAGTAAAAAACTGACGGCGCGGGTGGCGGCCATTCGCAAGAATGCGCTTGAGCAATACCTTGCCCTGCGCCGCTACTACCTCCCGCACGAAGCCGACGACGAAGAAAGTATCGCCCGCGCCCTGTGGCTGGACGAATATTTCGCCCAGACCCGCGCCAGCAAGACGGCGGAAGGGATAGCCATCGCATTTAACGGAAACTGATATGAGCCACCTGGATTTTACCCTGAGCCTGATCGATAAGCTGACGCGGCCATTAAAAACGGCCCAGTCTTCGCTGTCCGGCTTTGCTGAAAAATCGCAGGCGTCTTTTACAAAAATCGGGATCGGTGCGGCGGCTGTCTGGGGCGTGGCGCAGTCTATCGCGGGCGTGGTGGGTCCGGCGTATGAGATGAACGCCGCACTTGCAGAAGTGGGTTCCAAAGGCGTGGCAGAGGACGCGCTGAAGCGTCTGTCCGGCGAGGCTATGCGATTCAGTATGCGCTACGGCAAAGGGGCCGTTGATGTGGTCCGGTCAAGCTACGCGATGAAAGGCGCAATGGCGGGCCTGTCCGATCTGGACCTGCCCCGCGTCACCATCGCGGCCAATACCCTGGCGGCAGGCGTCAAGGCCAGCGGCGAAGAGGCAGGCGAATACATCGGCGCGATGGCGTCACGTTTCAACGCGGAGTTGTCCAGTCTGGGCCATGTGCGTTTTGCCGAAGAGCTGGCAGGAAAAACCGCGTACATGGTGCAAAACTTCGGCGTGAAAATGCAGACCATGCAGGAGCTTATCGAGGGGACGAAAAGCGCCGGTGCTGACTTTGGCGTCAGCCTGGATGAACAGTTCGCCGTCCTGGGTACGCTTTCGCGCACGCTGGGTACTGAGGCCAGCGGGATCTACGAGCAGTTTTTACGCAGCGCTCCGGCTGCCGCTGAAAAGCTGGGGATGAGCTTTGTCGATGCCACCGGAAAAATGCTGCCGATGGGCGACATTCTGCAAAAACTCCAGAGCAAATACGGGCAGAGCATCGAAGGGAACGTCAAGGCACAACAGGCGCTGGACGCCGCGTTCGGTGGTGGTGCTGACGTTATCAAAAAGCTGTACGGCCAGCAGGATAAATTAAACCGCAGCATCACCGAGCTGGGCCGAAATGACGGGATGAAACGCGCCCAGGAAATGGCCGCACGAATGGCCGAGCCGTGGGAGCGTATCAAAGCGACATTCTTTGCCATTCGCGTGGCGATTGGTAACACGCTGATCCCTATCCTGTCGCCGCTGATGAACCGTATTGCCGACGTCGGGACAAAATTTGCCCGCTGGCTGGATATGTTCCCGAATATTGCCCGCTGGCTGGGTTACATCACCCTGGGCGTGCTGTCCTTCGGGCTGGCCGGGGCGGCGGTCAATATCGTGATGGGGGTCTTTGGTTTCACCATGATGGGGCTGGCCGCAATCGCTAAGGTGCTGGGCGGCGCATGGAAACTCCTGTTATGGACGCTCAACCTGTTGCGTCCGTCCCTGCTGACGACGCGCATCGGCCTGGCTGCATTGTGGATCCAGTCAAAATTGCTGGCGCTGTGGACGGGTATCTGCCGCATCGCGCTTGCTGCATGGAATATCGCGTTAAAGGCCGGGGCCATTGCCATGCGGGTTTACGGTGCGGCGACCATGTTTGCCGGAGCGGCAATGCAATTCCTGATGAGTCCGATCACCCTGATTATTGCCGGGCTGGCGCTTCTGGCCGTGGGGGTCTGGTACGTCATCACTCACTGGAAAGAACTGGCGGCAGCCGTCATGAATACGGCGGCTTTTGCCTGGGTGATGTCAGTCGCGGAACAGGTGGGCCAGGTGTTTGCGCAGGTCTGGCAGTCCATCACTGACGGCTGGGCCGTGGTGGTTGATTTCTTTGCCGGTCTTTCCCCGCTTGCCACCTTTGAAGGGTTCGCGCAGACCATCGGCGGGGTATTCAGCAAACTTTTTGACGTCCTCAAAAATACCTTTGCATCTACCTATAACTGGATTGTTGAGAAGCTAAACAAGATCCCCGGCGTCAACATCGACCTGAAAACCGTTTCGCCACCGTCAGCGGCTGCCGTTCCGGCAAACGCGGTCATTCCTGACAGTGCTGCAGGTTCGTCGAAGCTGAACAGCCCGTCCGTGCTGACGGGGAACCGAATTAATGCAGACATCCCACGCGGCGGCCTGATGAGTCAGGTTAAAACCGACAGCAAAACCGCCGTTGATAACCGTAAATCGTGGGGCGATACCTACATCAACGCCCCCAATGGAATCACCCCGGCCCAGTTGGCTGAATGGCAGGAGCTTAACGCAGGATGAGTACCGAACCGTTATACATCGACCTTTTGATCACTGACGGTGATTTCACGCTGGACAGCGGCAACGAGCCGCGCCGTTGCGATAACCGCGACAGCATCACCCAGGACATTATTCACAGCATTCTGGAAAGCGGTATCACCACCCGCCTGATCGGTGAACGCAGCCCGACAATGCGCGGTGACGTGCTGACGCAACTGTCCTTACTGGTGGAAAGCGACGAACGTCTGGTCCCAGGAACCATACTGATCACCGAAGAAACCCTTTCGCGGTTGTATGTCACGGCGGAAACCTACGATTTCGGCCCTGTCAGTACAGAGGTTAACTATGACTGAGAAACCCGACGTTGATTTTGAAAAGGTACTGAATGACAGCGGGATGCCCGCGACAGAAGCCGAAATTACGGCAGCGTTTAAAGCCACCGTGCAGGCGGAAGGGTTTGTCACAAACACGTCGAGAATGTCACCTTTCTGGCGGCTGATTTCGAAGATTGTCACCACGCCAGTGTTATGGCTGCGTGCGGCGCTGATCGATGTGGTCCTGCGCAATATGTTTGTTGCGACGGCCACCGGTCCGATGCTGCGCCTGCTGGCCTGGGCGGTCCATATTGTGCCTAAACCGGCCAGCGCTGCCGCTGGCGTGCTGCGGTTCTACAAGCTGAACGCGGCGGATGTGGTCGTCGTGCCTGCCGGAACACTGGTGCAAACCGAGCGTATTAACGGCGTGGTTTACGTGCTGGCCGTGAATGAAGACGTGACGCTGCCTGCCGGGGTTGAAAGCGGGCTGGTTCCCGTCACGGCGACAGGCACCGGCAGCGGCTATAACCTTGCGCCTGGCTATTACCGGATCTTACCTGTTGCGGTGGCCGGGATCGCCAGCGCGGTCAATGAGGACGAATGGCTGATTACGCCAGGGGCTAACGAGGAAAGCGACGACGAGCTGCGCGACCGCACCCGCAACCAGTTTAATCTGGTGGGGAATTACCACTCTGACGCTATCTACCGCAGCATGATTGCCAGTGTGCTGGGCCTGAGCGTTGATCGCATTTACTTTTTGCACGATGCCCCGCGCGGGCCGGGTACGGCAAATGCTTACCTGTTGCTGGACAGCGGCGAAATATCACAGCCCTTTATTGATGCGGTTAACGATTATGTGAATACCCAGGGCCACCACGGACACGGTGATGATCTGCAGTGTTATGCCATGCCGGAAACCAGCCACACCCTGGCGGTAACGGTATACGTCAAAAGCGTGGAAAACATGGAAGCGGAAGACCTGAGCGCGTTAAAAACCGGTATTACCGACCTGATTCGTTGCGCGTTTCGCGAGAACGCCAATTACGACGTTAAAAAGACGCAGCCCTATTCGCGCTATTCCTTTTCGAATCTGGGCCGCGAGATCCACAAGGCTTTTCCGGTTGTCGATTCACTGCATTTTTCACTGACAGATATTGTCAGCGAACTGTCGGTTCCGCGCCTGTCAGGGTTAACGGTGGAGATTGAAAATGACTGAGTTTTCGAAGTTGCTTGCCGGTCTGAAATTGCCGTCGTGGCTGAACAAAGGCGACCCCGCAAGGCTGCTGCGGGCCTGCGTGAATTTCTGGTCGCAGGTGTACGGGTGGATCACCTGGCCGTTAAAGCAGTTTGACCCGCTGGTCTGCCCCGAACCGCTGTTAAACCTGATTGCCTGGGAACGCGACATCGATCGGTTTAAGGGGGAGCCGCTCGACATCTTCCGCAAACGGGTGAGTTACGCATTCATCAATGCGCAGCAGGCCGGAGAGGTGGCGGGCTTTATTGCCATTTTTGAGCGACTGGGGATTGGTTACGTTGAATTACTGGAACGGCAGGACGGACTCGACTGGGACGTGATCGTCGTTCGGGTGACAAACAGCCAGATTGCGGAAAATGGTGATCTCCTGCTGGAAATCATCCGCAAATACGGGCGCACATGCCGCCGTTACCAGTTTGAAGTGATCACCGCCCTGCCGCTGAATATCAATATTGGCTGGTATCAGGGGGAATATATTTGCTGGCCTGCCACCCTGGGCGATGTGATTAACCAGCCCGAGGCAACGTACAGCGCAAGTTTGAAGTAGAGGGAAGACCTATGTCACAGGCCGTTATTACAAAAGTATTTTCAGAATGGAAAGCCCAGCAGGCAATTAATAATCAGCCCGTCACGCTGGATGAATTTATTTTCGCATATATTCCGGGGCTGGATGCTGATAAGCCGATTGATAATACCGAGACAACACCCGCAGCGGATAAAATTGTTTGTCGTCAGGCTGTGAGCAAATCCGGCGTTGTGAATGAAAATTCTGTCGTTTATTCCGTCACCCTGGGGGCGGATGTGGGCGATTTTGATTTCAACTGGATCGGTCTGGCAAATAAAGCCACCGGTACACTGGCGATGATTATTCACGCCCCGACCCAGCGCAAAATCAAAAATGCGAACGGCCAGCAGGGAAACGTGCTGGTTCGTTCCATGCTGATGGAATACAGCGGAGCCAGGGAAGCAACGGAAATTACCACCCCGGCAGAAACATGGCAGATTGATTTTACTGCCCGTCTGGCGGCAATGGATGAACGCCAGCGCCGCGAAAATATCGATCTGTATGGCGCAGCGGCATTTTTTGATTCTGGCTATCTGGTCGCAAAGTCCGGTAATCAGTTCTTTGTCACAAAGGGGGCGGGATACGTCGCCGGGTTACGTGCTGAACTGCCCGCAGACCTGAACATCAACGCAGCCGCGAAGCCGACAAAGGTCTGGCTTGATGTCAGCTGGACCGGGACGTTAACGAGCGAATGGGTAGTACAGAGCAAAATTACCGTTGCTGCAGATCTTGCCGATTATGTGCTGGGCGGTGTGCAGCATTATGTCTTTGCGGTGGCGAGTATTGATGCTGCCGGAAATATCACGGACCTGCGCCCGAAAGGCACGCTTAACGACCAGGCGGCCAGTGATGCACTGAGAAAGCATGAACAGTCCCGAAATCACCCTGATGCCACGACCAGCGAGAAAGGATTCACCCAGTTAAGCAGTGCAACGGATAGTACCAGCGAAGAACTGGCCGCTACATTGAAAGCGGTTAAAATCGCGATGGATAACGCCAACGCGCGTCTTGCAAAAGAGCGTAACGGTGGAGACATTCCTAATCCAGCCTTGTTTGTTCAAAACATTGGTTTGCAGGAAACAGTTAACAAGGCCGCCGGAGCAGTGCAGCGAAGTGAGGTCCAGACTTCGCAGGATGATGTTACTGCCGGAAAATTGCTGGTTAATGGTAGCGCTATTGCTGTTCGTAGCATCAGTGCAATCAATGAAGGACAGGTAGACGATGCTAATAACCTTCCGGTTAATGCAGTATCGTTTGTCTATGGTGATGCCAAAAACTCACCGAGTGGAAATACAGGGACCATCCTGGATGTTTCCGGGCTTGGTAGCGGTTATAGCATCCAGCTATTCGCTAACTACTCAACAGGCGAAATACTGGCGTTTCGTGCGCGTAATGGTGATAACAGAACATGGAATAAATGGAATTTTGTGTTTCACACTGGAAATAAACCAACCTCTACAGATGTGGGTGCGCTACCTATAACAGGTGGTAATTTAAAGGGGCAACTTTCCTTTTCATTCTCACAACCCAGAAATGGCGCTAACCACTTAATATACAACGGCGATGATAAAGGAATACTGGCTTGCGGATATGGTTATTATCAGGACAGATTTGATATTCATTTTTATGATGAAAAAGGTGCGTGGGAATCAAATCCATTAACCATTGGGCGCAATGGAAATACGACAGTTAGTGGTAATTTGTCAGGGCGTGCTGTTTATGAAGGTAACATTCGCGTTTATTCACCAAACAACCCGCAGCCCGTTAGCTTTGAAGGTTATGCGACGCAAAGCTGGGTATTGCAGAACTTTGTCCAGAATATCGACCTGACTGCGCCTACTGAATTTCAGTTTTGGGATGGACGGGGTTACATGCGGGCGACTGATGGTGCGGCTATGTATAACTTTTCAATGGTGGGCGGTTCCAGCAACGTTGGCTGGATTCAGATCCGCTATACACGAAAACTGGTGAATAACACCTGGTATGTAATTAATTAAAGGTAAATAAAAATGCAGAGCTTCGGCAAATTCACCCCATATATGCCAGACACTACTGACAGACCAAAAATTATTGATGGTCAGAACGTTATGTTTTTGCAGGATGACAAAGGTAATGACTGGTATGACGTTATTAAGTTATTTGATGAATCAAAGACACTAAAAATTGGCTATGACGATGATGGCCGTGTAAGAACATTCACAACGAATATTCATGCCTTTTTCCCGGTCAATATGAGCGTTGTTGAGCTTTCAGCAACAAAAGCTAATTTGCGCGTCGCGCTGGGCGATGACTGGTTTTATAAAGACGGGAAACTGCAGCAAATCCGCGATCACCAGGCTAACGCTGAGGCCGAACGTAACAGCCGTATGGCGGACGTTACAACGCGGATTGACTGGCTGGAAGATGCGCAGAAGGACGGCGATATCTCAGCCGACGAAGAAAAAGAACTGGCAACACTGCGGGCTTATCGCACCGAGTTGCGTCGTCTTGATCTGGCTGGTGCGCCAGATATTGACTGGCCGGAGGTTCCGGGCGATGTGGCGTGAATCGGTTGTAAAGATTGCTGACGATATGGGGGCGCTGGCCTGTTCCATTGTGCCAGCGCATCCCTGGGTTTACGGGCTGGGACAGAACACGGATTCAGGCGGTTATCTTAGTCCGGCCAATGCGATGGGGTATCTTGCTAAAAAGCTGTTATCCGGTGGCGGTAGCGGTGACGTCATCGTCATGATGGTGGCGGAAAATACCCATGACGCTTTTATGCAGGGACTGAATAAACTGTCCACCGTATTTCCGGCCCCGGTATTTACACAGGTAAGCCGCATGGCCGCCGCCGCCGCAGAACTCAGCACGGTAAAAATGCAGTTGCCGGTTAAAGCCGATGTATTGCCAGCCAGTGCGCCGTTATCCGTTTCAACCAACCGGCTGGCGCTGAATGCCCAGCGTGTTGCCGCCGCGCAGCTGGCCGCCGCAGTCAGTACCACCACAACAGATCTAAAAAATCAGGTTACGGGATTTATTCAGGAACGGGCCGGTTTGCTGGCATCACTCAGCCAGGGACTGGACGACCTGAAAGCCGCCAGCGCGAACATTTTTTCATTCAGTTACAGCGGAAGTTATGCCGTTGCTGCCGCTGAATTGCTGAAAGGCATCCCGCAAACAACGGCAGTGCATACTGCCGCGATGATGTTTATCGGGGATTCGTTATCTGACTTAGGGAAGATGCTACATGAGCCAGACCGCATTACTCGCGCTTGATGGTGAAGGGATCGCCATGCAGAACATGCTGGTTTCACCCTCTATGCAGTTTCAGGAGAAGGACCAGTCGGGCCAGACATCGAGCACGGCCAATGCTGAACAGGGTATCAAGGCCAAAGAGCTGCGCGTGTCGGGTCTGGTGACATTTGACGACGAAGCCGTCTTACAGCGGCTTTTCCAGCTGGCATCCGCAACCGAAGCCAGCGGCGCGTTAAAAAAGTACCGCGTCGCCAATGCGACGGCGACGGCTATCAACCTTCGCGAAGCCACGTTCACCGGTCAGATTGATGCCGTACCGCAGGAGGATCGCCTTGCCTGGCAGGTAAGTTTCACCCTGCGTGAAAAAGGCAGCGTCCCGGAAAAACGACAGGCCCGAAAAGGCAACGCGACGGCCAGCACCAAGCAAACAGGGGCAAAGGGCGCGGGTCCGGCTGCCGGTGCTGATGAACCAGCCGACAAAATGAGCTGGTTTGAAGAAAAAGTCTTAAAGCCGGTCAACGATGCGCTGGGGTAATTAAACGATGAAACCAATTAAACGCCTGTACCTTTCCTCTGATCCGGTCCATCTGATTGACTGCAATATCGTGCTGGAGCTGAACGCGTGCGGTCGGGGGTTTATTACGGCGGGGACAGAGACAGATTACACCGGCAAAATGGTGCGGATCGATGTTGGTTATGATGGTCTGGTCCTGCGCTGGTTTACCGGGTATGTCGAACGGTCACAGCCTGCTGATAATGGAACATGCCGGTTGTTCGTGCGTGAGCTGATCGGCATCTTTGATAAATTGTGGCCGTGTTCTTTCCAGCATCCAACGCTTCGCCAGATTACTGACTGGATAAGTGAGCAAAGCGGGCTGGCCGTCACAACGCCGGTCGGCGCTGCTTATGCAGATAAACCGATCCCCCATTTTACGCACAGCGGAACGGGCTATCAGCTTCTTGCCAGTCTGGGCCGCGCATTTACAGTGACGGATTATCTTTGGTATCAGCTGCCGGACGGGGACGTCTTCGTCGGCGCTGCGGAGCACAGTCTTTTTGCGGGTAAGCCAGTGGAGATCCCGCACGAATTTAGCCAGGCATCGGCGGGCGGTAATTCAATGGTTGTGCCGATGATTCAGAGCCTGCGACCAGGTGCGGAAGTGAACGGCCAGCGGGTGAATCAGGTCCGGCTAAATAACGACGACATGGCAATTACCTGGCAGCCTCGCAACAAAGCCACCGGCCAGCCATTGCAAAAATCACCGATTCAGCGGCAGATAGAAAACGCATTCCCGGAGCTGGCAAGCGGCCTGCATCTTCCAAAATTCGCCAGGGTGGAAGCACCAAGCGAGGATGTATCAGGGGGGAATATTGCCGATCCATTCCGCCCGCGCTATGCCGTGGATCTCCAGCTGCTTGACGAAGACGGCAAGCCAGCCGCAAATACGCCGGTCTATTCTGCCGTTCCGCTACCTGTACCAATGGCGGGCAGCGAGTCGGGAATGTTTCAGTTTCCGCCCCCTGGCACGCTGGTTGAAGTTGGATTCACTGAGGGACGGCAGGATAAGCCCTTTGTGCGCCAGATTATGGCGGAGGGTCATAACCTGCCAGCGGTTAAACCCGGCGAGCAGTTGCAGCAACAGCGCGATGGTGTATCGCAGCGCGTGACGGTTGCCGGAGACTGGGAACGCCAGACGGACCAGACAATCCGCGAAAACTCCATGACTCGCGAAGTCACCACCGACGAAGAGATCCGCAAAGTGGTTGTCCGTGAAACTACGGTCCAGGCAACGGATAAAACAACCGTGCTTGGCACGGCCACACTTCTGGCCGGGGCGGTGGTCCATATCAGCGAGGGGGATTACAGCGTCGGCACATCCGGCAACCTGACAGTAACCTGCAGCAAGGACAATTCCGTCAGTGTTGGCCGGAACGTGAAACGGGACGTCGCGGGCAATGTAACAGACGACGTAAAAGGGAATGTCACGTCAAACGTCAGCGGCGCACTGACCGAAAAAATCAGCGGTATCCGCCGAAGTGTGGCCAAGGCGCAACAGATGATTGCCCCGGTGGTAAAACTGGGAAGCGAAGAGATTAACGTCCTGACACTACTCACCGACACCCTGGACGTGGTGAGGGAACTGGCAGAGACTGCCGCGTCACATACTCACCCCAATACAGGGGCCAGCGGGCAGGCTGCGCAGTTCACCGCAACGGCCACTAAAACCGGCACATTGAAAAGCAAATACGGTCCCCTGATAGCCTGACAAAAAGCGGCATAACCGCACACCTCACCAGACACCACAGAACGCGCCACAACAGGCGCAAATATTAAAGGCCGCCACCGTGCGGCCTTTCTTTCGTTCGTTCAACAGCGGCCCACAGCGTAAGCGACAGCAGGCAGGCGGAAGCGGATCCAGGACGGAAACGGCGCTACACCGCACCCGCCTGCGCAGTTTGGATCATAAAAATTTTGCAAAGGAAATTTTGTGCAAAGTACCCCGCCAGCCTGCGACGCTGCTGGGCTTTTGCATCCTGCGGGCGTTTGCACGCTGCGCAAAGATTTGCAGCACTTTGCAAAAGTCACCGCGCCGCCAGTTGCTAACCGACTGGATAACATGATGTTTTTAAAAGGATCGTTTTAGTTTCCGTCACGATCAAATGCGGCTAGGGGTTGTATGGGAATATTTGGCGGGAATTCTGCGAAGCCTTGCGGCGCAAGGCTTTAGGGGGAAAACTTCATGATTTGGGTTTTGCAAAATAATGCTAAGAAGGATCAATCAGGTAGGCGGCCTTTAGTCACCTCAAAATCAATCAGTTTGTTTGTTTTCGTATCAAGTGTACAAGAATACGTCATATTAACTTTGGCGTTAAAACCATTGGTAAATTTCAGCTTATCGCCCACATAAACAATCTGGTTCTGTTCCGGTTTGTTAATGTACCGACTAAAGATATTTTCAAATGCACCATTGGTCCATTCGAAATCATACTTTGAAGTTTTCTCAATAGGGCTTTTACAGGCTACCAAAGCATCAACCAAATGGGCTTCAAAAATACACTGCCCATCATTCTTATCACACACCTTAACTTTTGGCTCATCTTTGGCCGTTGCCTCTTCATCACCGCTGAAATACCAGTAACCAATCCCAGCCAGCACTAAGAGAACGATAAAACCGCCAAACGCATCGCTTGCTTTGACGCCTGGATTTTTGACACCACAATGAGGGCATGTCTTTGCCTTGGATGAAATCTCTTTTTTACACTCTTTACACTTAACCAATGCCATCTGATAAACCATCCTTTTCATCTGGATAACCAAGAAACCGAAGTCTAACGGCTACGTGCATTCAGGAAAAGGAAAAAGCCCAGCAGTATCTGCAAGGCTTTGAGTTGGTATCACAAGGACTAACACTTCGACGTGGTCATTTTGTGGACCTATTAATATAAAAATCAATTAAAATCAATGTGTTATGTTGAATGTAAAATAACAGATTGTTTTTTTTACGCTATTCTTTTCGCCAGCTTGCGACCGAGTGATTCCAGAATATAAATAACGGGGATCTGCGTGGTTATATCGTATACCCCGGCAATACGTGTTTGTGGAACATGCCAGGAGAGGTTAAAGTCGGCGAGTTTCGCCAGGCGAGAGTGTTCATGGCTGGTGACCGACAGAACCTTACAGTTGTGCAGACTGAACTGGCTGGCAAAGCGCAGGATCTCTTCTGTTTCACCAGATACGGAAAGCACGATCGCCAGCGCGTTTCTGGCCATGTCGTTAGTGACCGGGAAATAAGGATCGTCAATGTGATTACTGAATTTACCGACGTTTGAGAAAAAACGTGCGCCATATTTTGCCAACGCTCCAGACGTTCCTGCTCCGACGAATATAATACGTTCGGACGATAATATAATATCAACAGCCTGATCGAGCAGTTTATCGAACTCGTCGTTATTGACGCCTTTAAAGAAACTGATAATTTCGCTGGCACCGAAATTAGCCTGTTGCGGTTCATTCTGCTCTAAATATAATTTGAAGCGCACGCGAAATTCTGAGTAACCTTCACATTTAAGCTTGCGGCAAAAGCGCAGTACGGTGGTAGTAGAAACACCCACGGCATCGGCCAGCTCGCGAATGGTCATGTACATGACTTTGTCACGGTTTTTGATGACATAGTTGTAGACCAGCATCTCAAGATTGTTGAGACTGGCGATGGCAGCGTGGGAGAACATACTCACAATGGCAAAACTCACTCATCAGACTTCATCTACAGGGAATAATAACATGCAGCCAAATGACATCACTTTTTTTCAGCGTTTCCAGGATGACATTCTGGCCGGACGCAAGACCATCACCATTCGTGACGAGTCCGAATCACACTTCAAAGCCGGGGACATTTTACGGGTTGGGCGCTTCGAAGATGACGGTTACTTCTGCACGATTGAGGTTGTTGGCACCTCAACCGTCACGCTGGATACGCTAACGGATAATCATGCCCAGCAGGAAAACATGACGCTTGAAGAACTTAAACATGTGATTGCCGAGATTTACCCGAATCAGACGCAATTTTATGTGATTGATTTTAAATGCCTTTGATTTAAAGAAACATCTGTTAGTTGAAAAATCACTTACAACACAATGATTTTAAAGGATTAATGTTAATGTGATATTTATTTTAGCTAACAGGTGTTCACTGGAACCATTCTCAGTTACGCTAGAGGCGCAATAACGAAAGTGTTCGTTTCTGGGGAGTAACTTATGGTTCAGAAGCCATTAATCGCGCAGGGATATTCGTTGGCAGAGGAAATAGCCAATAGCATCAGTCACGGTATCGGGCTGGTGTTTGGGATTGTCGGACTGGTGTTATTACTGGTCCAGGCAGTAGATACCAACGCCAGCGCTATGGCCATTACCAGCTATAGCCTGTACGGCGGCAGCATGATCCTGCTGTTCCTCGCCTCAACCTTGTATCACGCGATCCCCCATCAGAGAGCGAAAGTCTGGCTGAAAAAATTTGACCACTGTGCGATTTATCTGCTGATTGCCGGGACCTACACGCCATTTCTGCTGGTGGGGCTTGATTCGCCGCTGGCACGTGGACTGATGATTGTTATCTGGAGCCTGGCGCTGATCGGTATTTTATTCAAACTGACCATTGCGCACCGATTTAAGGTTCTGTCGCTGGTAACCTACCTGACAATGGGCTGGCTATCGCTGATTGTGGTGTATCAACTGGCGGTTAAGTTGGCAGCGGGAGGCGTGACGTTGCTGGCTGTTGGCGGTGTGGTTTATTCCCTGGGCGTAATTTTCTACGTCTGTAAGCGTATTCCTTATAACCATGCGATCTGGCACGGCTTTGTGCTGGGCGGCAGCGTTTGCCACTTCCTGGCGATCTATCTGTACGTTGGTCAGGCGTAATCACTGACGCCGGATGGAGGCTAGCGCCTTATCCGGCCTACAAAACAAAAGCCAGCATGCCTGATAGACGCATCGCAATCAGGCATTATTCATTTACTCTTCCAGCGAATACGGCAGCGGTACGATTTGCAGCGTTTTTGCGTCGTCACGAACGCGGAACACGCTGTCGGCCTCCATGTCGTTATTCATCACAACTTGCACCAGTACCTGACCATCGGCCAGTTTTACTGCGGCAAGTACGGTACCGGTACGACGCCAGTTCTCGCCCATTTTTAATTCAAGGTCTTCGCCAGCTTCCGGTACTCGACCGGCGGCACCCGCCAAAGTCCACATGGCGCGTTTATTGGCTCCGCGGAATTTTGCACGAGCAACCATTTCCTGACCGGTGTAGCAGCCTTTTTTAAAGCTGATCCCGCCCAAAGCCTGCAGATTGGTAGCCTGTGGAATAAACTGTGCACTGTTGGCTGTATCAATAACGGGGATACCCGCTTCGATATCCAGCGCCAGCCACTGCTGGCTGTTATTTAACTCTGCTTCGCCACGCAGCTTTTCAACCAAGGTTTCTGCTGTGGTGGCATCAACGATCAGCAGAAAACGTTCAGCAGGGTGTTCGAACCACAATACCGTGGAGGCACCTTCGGTAATGACCTGCTTATCACTGTTCGGTAATTCGTTAAAGAGATTGGCCAGCGCTGCACGTGCCTGGAATCCCGCTACGCCCAGCAGGACACGCTCGTCATCCGGGGCAATCGCCACCTTCGAGAAGACCGCGTATTTTTTCAGCTCAGTGAGCTGCGCATCACGCAGGCTACGGCGCTCAAGCCATGCAAAACCGTCACCCTGTCGGAACAGACGCAGGTTGCTCCACATTTTACCTTTGGCGTCACAATGTGCAGCTAACAGGTGCTGATGCTCGGTCATCTGGCTGACATCCGCCGTGACCTGACCCTGAATATACTTCTCACTGTCGACACCGGTGATGGTGGCGAGCGCCCAGTCATCGAGCGTCATTAGCGTCAGAGGCAAACGCGTTGACGCGAAAGGCTGGCGAGGAGGAAAAGATGTAAAAGCCATAATAATGTCCTGATTTGCTTAACGCAGTGATAATGACTAATGGTAAAAGAGCTATGGCCCATTGCAAGCGGTTTAAACAGGCTATTTGTGCCATATATTGCGCTTTGCGAGGAAACATCAAAAAATGGTGAATCCTTTGGCTTAATAAGGTTTTATTTAGCGAGCGAGCTTCAGTTTACTGATATTCCCGTAAAAGAGCGGGAAAAACACGTTACAATAGCGGGATACTTCGTTTTCGCGAGACAGGGAGAAGAACATGGATATTAACAACAAAGCACGTATTCATTGGGCATGCCGCCGCGGTATGCGCGAGCTGGACATCTCGATCATGCCGTTTTTCGAACATGAATATGACAGCTTAAGTGACGAAGAAAAACGTATCTTTATCCGTCTGCTAGAATGTGATGATCCAGATTTATTTAACTGGTTGATGAATCATGGGAAACCAGCTGATGCTGAGCTGGAGCAGATGGTGCGACTTATCCAGACACGGAATCGGGAACGTGGTCCAGTGGCAATCTGATTTACGCGTATCATGGCGCGCGCAGTGGCTTTCACTGCTAATTCATGGGCTGGTCGCGGTGTTTATTTTATTAATGCCCTGGCCATTGAGCTACACCCCATTATGGCTGGTTTTGCTCTCTCTGGTGGTATTCGATAGCGTTCGCAGTCAGCGTCGAATCAACGCCTGTCAGGGTGAGATTCGGCTGTTGATGGATGGCCGTCTGCGCTGGCAAGGGCAAGAGTGGTCTATCGTTAGCGCCCCCTGGATGGTTAAAACAGGCATGATGCTGCGTTTGCGCTCTGATGCCGGAAAACGTCAACATTTGTGGCTGGCGGCAGACAGTATGGATGATGCAGAGTGGCGGGATTTACGGCGGTTGATGCTGCAAAAGGCGAAGCAGAAGTAGTACTGACGGTAAGGTTGCGACCTTAGCCGTCAGTCGGCAGAAATTCAGGACCAGTGTTCGGCCATTTCGCCAAGAATTTGCTCGCACCAGGCCTGAATGCGTTCATCGCTGAGATCGTACTGGTTCGTTTCATCCAGCGCCAAACCAACAAACAGCTGCCCATCGGCAATGACGGGTTTATCGCTGGTGAATTCGTAGCCTTCGGTGGGCCAGTAGCCGACAAACTTTACACCTTTGGTGATCAGTTTATCGTGCAACATACCCAGCGCATCCAGGAACCATTCACCGTATCCCAACTGATCGCCCATACCGTAAAGCGCGACAATCTTTCCTTCCAGGTTGAGGTCGTCCAGTTGCTCCCAGACCGCTTCCCAGTCCTCCTGAATTTCACCGAAATCCCAGGTTGGGATGCCCAAAATGAGCACGTCATACTGCTCCATTAGGGTCGGGGAATCGTCTTTGAGGTTGTGCAGTGTCACCAGTTCGGGACCCAGGATATCGCGGATTTTTTCTGCTGCCATTTCGGTGTAGCAGGTGCTGGAACCGTAAAAAAGACCCATGTTCATGACGTAAACATCTCAATTCTGCTGTAGCGTTGCGGGTAGTGTAACAGAATCGCCGCAATCCCGGCACAATGAGGCATAATGCATCAAAAATGAGAGTGGAATAAGGGGCGCGAGTGGAACAGGATCTGGCGCGCATCGAGCAGTTTCTTGATGCCCTGTGGCTGGAACGAAATCTGGCGGAAAACACATTAAGTGCGTATCGTCGCGATCTGACCATGCTTGTGGAATGGTTACATCACCGCGGCGCTTCGCTTGCGACCGCGCAAAGTGATGATCTGCAAGCCTTGCTGGCTGAGCGGATGGATGGAGGGTATAAAGCCACCAGTTCTGCACGTTTGCTCAGTGCGACGCGACGTTTTTTTCAGCATCTGTACCGCGAAAAATATCGCGAAGATGACCCCAGCGCCTCGCTTGCATCACCTAAACTTCCGCAGCGTCTGCCCAAAGATCTCAGCGAAGCGCAGGTAGAACGACTGCTGCAGGCGCCGCTTATCGATCAACCGCTGGAGCTACGCGACAAGGCCATGCTGGAAGTGTTGTATGCAACGGGCCTGCGCGTGTCTGAACTGGTAGGACTGACGATGAGTGACGTCAGCCTGCGTCAGGGCGTGGTACGGGTGATCGGTAAAGGTAACAAAGAGCGCCTTGTCCCGTTGGGTGAGGAGGCAGTGTACTGGCTGGAAACATACCTGGAGCATGGGCGTCCATGGTTGCTCAACGGCGTATCGATTGATGTGCTGTTTCCTAGTCAGCGGGCGCAACAGATGACCCGTCAGACCTTCTGGCATCGTATCAAACACTATGCTGTGTTGGCGGGAATCGACAGCGAAAAGCTGTCACCGCACGTCCTGCGGCACGCATTTGCCACGCATCTGCTCAACCATGGCGCAGATCTGCGCGTGGTGCAGATGCTACTGGGGCATAGCGATCTCTCGACAACGCAAATTTATACTCATGTCGCAACGGAGCGCTTGCGGCAACTACATCAACAGCATCACCCGCGAGCGTGAGTGCTGACAGGATAGGATAGGCTATGAAAAAACGTTTTATGATGTTCACCCTGCTGGCGACGGCGTTTTCCGGCATGGTACATGCAGACGACGCGGCAATTCGCCAGTCATTAGCAAAGCTGGGTGTGCAGAGCACCGAGATTCAACCTGCTCCGGTTGCGGGCATGAAAACCGTACTGACCAATAGCGGCGTGCTGTACGTAACTGAAGACGGTAAACATATTATTCAGGGACCGATGTATGACGTGAGCGGCGCAAGTCCGGTGAACGTCACCAACCAACTGCTGATGAAGCATCTGAACGCGCTGGAAAAAGAGATGATCATCTACAAAGCGCCGCAGGAAAAACACGTCATTACTGTTTTCACCGACATCACTTGTGGTTACTGCCACAAGCTGCATGAAGAGATGAAAGATTACAATGCGTTGGGGATCACCGTACGTTATCTGGCCTTCCCACGTCAGGGGCTGGACAGCCAGGCTGAGCAGGACATGAAGTCTATCTGGTGTGCTAAGGACAAAAACAAAGCCTTTGATGACGCGATGACTGGCAAGGGTGTAAAAGCGGCGACCTGTGATGTGGATATCGCTAACCACTATGCGCTGGGCGTACAGTTTGGCGTCAGCGGTACACCGGCGATTGTGCTGAGCAATGGCTATGTCGTACCTGGTTATCAGGGCCCGAAAGAGATGAAAGAATTCCTCGACGCACATGCAAAACAAACCAGCGGTAAATAATTCGCGTGAAACAACAGATACAACTTCGTCGGCGTGAGGCCGACGAGACCGCCGAGCTACCTGCCGACTTGCCGCCACTGCTGCGCCGTTTATACGCCAGCCGTGGTGTACGTAGCGCGCAGGAGCTTGAGCGTAGCGTGAAAGGCATGCTGCCGTGGCAACATTTGAACGGCGTCGAAAAAGCGGTTGAGATCCTCTACAACGCCTTTCGCGAAGGAACCCGAATCATCGTTGTCGGCGATTTTGACGCTGATGGTGCGACCAGCACGGCGCTAAGCATCCTGGCGATGCGTGCGTTGGGCTGCAGTAACGTTGACTACCTGGTGCCAAATCGTTTTGAAAACGGTTATGGTTTAAGCCCGGAAGTCGTTGATCAGGCCCATGCCCGGGGCGCTCAGCTGATTGTCACCGTAGACAACGGCATCTCGTCTCACGCGGGTGTCGAACATGCCAGAACGTTGGGGATCCCGGTCGTTGTGACCGATCACCACCTGCCAGGGGATACGCTGCCGGGCGCAGAGGCAATCATCAATCCTAATCTGCCCGACTGTGAGTTCCCGTCGAAATCGCTGGCAGGCGTTGGTGTAGCCTTCTATCTGATGCTGGCGCTGCGTACTTTCCTGCGTGACAAAGGCTGGTTTGATGAACGCGGCATTGCACCGCCGAACCTGGCAGATTTGCTCGATCTGGTTGCACTTGGCACGGTGGCGGACGTGGTCCCGCTGGATGCCAATAACCGTATTCTGACGTGGCAAGGCTTAAGCCGCATTCGTGCCGGAAAGTGCCGCCCTGGTATTAAAGCGCTGCTGGAGATTTCCAATCGCGACCCCCTAAAGCTGGCAGCCAGTGATTTAGGTTTTGCCCTCGGGCCACGGCTGAATGCGGCGGGCCGTCTGGACGATATGTCCGTTGGTGTGGCGCTGTTGCTGTGCGACAACATTGGCGAAGCGCGTGTGCTGGCCAATGAGCTGGATGCGCTCAACCAGACGCGCAAAGAGATCGAGCAGGGTATGCAGGCCGAAGCACTGACCTTGTGTGAAATGCTGGAACGCAGTAGCGATACGCTACCGGGCGGCCTGGCAATGTATCATCCTGAGTGGCATCAGGGCGTTGTGGGGATTCTGGCATCGCGTATTAAAGAGCGATTCCATCGCCCAGTAATAGCGTTTGCCCCGGCAGGTGACGGTACTCTCAAAGGATCCGGGCGTTCGATTCAGGGGCTGCACATGCGCGATGCGCTGGAGCGCCTGGACACCCTTTATCCGGGCATGATCCTCAAATTTGGCGGTCACGCCATGGCGGCGGGTTTATCGCTTGAAGAGGCGCAGTTTGAGCGTTTCCAGCAGCGTTTTGGCGAGCTGGTAACCGAGTGGCTGGATCCTGCCTTACTGCAAGGTGAAGTGGTGTCGGATGGCCCACTGAGCGCGGCGGAGATGACCATGGAGATCGCACAAATGCTGCGCGATGCCGGACCGTGGGGGCAAATGTTCCCGGAACCGCTGTTTGACGGGCATTTCCGTTTGCTCCAGCAGCGTCTGGTCGGTGAGCGTCATCTGAAGGTGATGGTCGAGCCCGTGGGCGGTGGTCCGCTGCTGGACGGTATTGCGTTTAATGTCGATACCACCTGCTGGCCGGACAACGGCGTGCGCGAAGTTCAGCTTGCCTACAAACTGGATATTAACGAGTTTCGCGGCAACCGCAGCTTGCAGATTATAATCGACAATATCTGGCCACTTTAGCGTCACTAATCGCTATAAAAAAGGGCGTGGATTAGTTACAATCCCGCTCTTATCACCGCATTTTGACTAGTCCAATAAAAGAAATCAGACAATGTTTGAAATTAATCCGGTAAATAACCGCATTCAGGACCTCACGGAGCGCTCTGACGTTCTTAGGGGGTATCTTTGACTATGATGCCAAGAAAGAGCGTCTGGAAGAAGTAAACGCCGAGCTGGAACAGCCGGACGTGTGGAACGAACCCGAACGCG
>OGSH01000122.1_pt1 | contig 72378 bp, 86 predicted proteins | sample 1573821 | NCBI WGS metagenome assembly OGSH01 (sample SAMN03295845, study PRJEB24534) | human gut metagenome | isolation source: fecal sample 5 from infant 6 | host: Homo sapiens | place: USA: Pittsburgh, PA | collected 2014-07 | reverse complement strand
TTATATATTTTTATATTTATATAAATAATTATTACCTTTATTTGGTTAATGCAAGCAAGATTTTATGTTTAGTATAAATTATATTGGTAATAATCTAAGAGGAAATTGTATAGAAGGGATTGAGCGCATGGCAATAAAAATAATTAGTGCCACCTACTCTGGATTAGAAGGGCAGCTTATAGATGTTGAAGTTGATATTACAAGAGGAATTCCGTACTTCAATATTGTTGGATTACCAGATGCTGCAATAAAAGAAGCAAAAGAAAGAGTGAGATCAGCAATAGTAAATAGCGGATTTGAATTTCCTCTAGGAAGGATAGTAGTTAACTTAGCACCAGCAGATGTAAAAAAGATAGGATCATTATTAGATTTACCTATTGCTATTGGCATACTAGCCTGTTCTAGACAAATTAACTCTAAATATATAGAAGATTACATTTTGTTTGGAGAGTTATCATTAGCAGGAGATATTAAAGGGGTAAAGGGGACACTTCCAATAATACTAGCTGGTGTTAGTGAAGGGAAAATGAATTTTGTATTACCTTATGAAAACCTAAATGAATGTAAATATATTAAGGAAGCGAAATATTATCCTTTTAGTAATTTAAGAGAAAGTATATCTTTTTTGAATTATAAAGATATGTTACCTTATGATTCATTTTTATTAGAAGAAGTTTCTAAGGAAAACTATTTAGATTTCAGTGATATTATAGGGCAAGAAAGTTCTAAAAGAGCAATGGAAATAGTTGCTGCAGGAAATCATAATATACTTATTTATGGTAGTACAGGAGCAGGAAAAACTATGTTAGCAAATGCGCTTCAATCCATATTGCCTGATTTAACTAAAGAGGAAGAACTTGAAGTTGCTAAGGTTTATAGTATAGCAGGAAATGATAAATTATGTAATGTAAAAAGACCCTTTAGAAATCCTCATCACTCTATTACAAAAGGAGCTTTAATTGGTGGAGGAAATATTGCTAAAGCTGGAGAAATTACTTTGGCTCATAGAGGAGTACTGTTTTTAGATGAGATATTAGAGTTTAAAAGAGATGTACTAGAGGTTTTGAGAGAACCATTAGAAGAAGGAAAGATAAAAATTAATAGATTATATGGAAGTTATGAATTACCATGCAATTTTATAATGATAGGTTCCTTTAATGTTTGTCCATGTGGTAAGAGTGGACTAGAAAGTGGGGATTCAGATGGATGTAATTGTAGTGATAATCAAAAAATGAAATATTTAAATAGAATGTCAAAAGCTTTAAGGGATAGAATTGATCTATATAATTATGTACCAAAGGTAGGATATAAAGAAATAAGAAATAATAATGAAATGTATTCTTCCTTGAAAATGAAAGAGAGAGTAATTAAGGCAACAGAAGTTCAGAGAGGAAGGTTAAAAGGAACTAAATATAAATATAATTCTGAAATAAGAGGAAAAGATGTTTTTGAATTGTGTAGAGTTTCAAAAAATATAGAGAGAATATTAGAAAACTATTTTGACTTAAATAGTCCTTCATTAAGAGGATATGGAAAGCTTATAAAGATATCTAGAACTATTGCAGACCTAGATGGGAATAAGGATATATTAGAAGAAAATATTCTGGAGGGAATAAATTATAGGAGGGATTATCATGGAGAAATTGTGTAAAGGGGTAGACAGTTTATGAAATATAAGATATGGTTAATAATGTTAAATGTATCAAATTCGGATAAAATATCTCTTATTGAGAGATATGGAAATGAAAAAGTTGTTTATGATGAATTAAACAGTACTTTTAGCAGTTCTTCATTACAGGATGCAGAGGAATATGTAGGGATATTAGCTAAAGAAAATATAGGGCTTGTTACATATAATGATCTTAAATATCCTGAGGATTTAAAGAATATAGATGAACCGCCATATGGTTTGTTTTATAAAGGAAATATAGAATTACTTAATGAAGATATAGTTGGTATAGTTGGCTCAAGAATGTGTACTCAGTATGGTGCACAAATTACAAAACTATTGACAAAAGAATTAATTAGCTATAATATCACAATAATAAGCGGAGGTGCTAAAGGGATAGATTCAGTAGCACATAAAACAGCATTAGAAGATGGTGGAAACACTATTGTTGTTTTAGGATGTGGTATAGATGTTGTATATCCTAAACAAAATGCATCATTATTTAAAAAGGTTGAAGATACTGGATTGATTATTTCAGAATTTCTACCAGGCACTAAGCCACTTCCATACCATTTTCCAATGAGAAATAGGATAATTAGTGGGTTAAGTAGATTAGTAATAGTTGCCGAGGCGTCGAGTAAAAGTGGTTCTTTAATTACGGCTAATTATGCTGCAGAACAAGGAAAATCAGTAATGGCTGTTCCTGGATCAATTTTTTCAAAAGGAAGTAATGGATGTAATAAGCTTATTAGAGATGGTGCGCAGATTTTTAGTGGAATGGATGACTTATATTCTATTTTGGAATTAAAAATTCCAAAGGAAGAAGGAATAATATCTCCAATAAAGAGAAAAATATTATCTGTTATAGCAAAGGCACCAACACATATAGATGAAATCGTTGAAAAGTCTTGTATTGACAGGGCTGCTTTGTTTAAGGTATTATTTGAAATGCAAATTAGAAATGAAATAGTTAGCCTTCCTGGCAATTATTATGCAAAGATTACGTGAGTTTTAAGGGGGTGAAGGCTCCATAAAAATGGAGTTTTTATATGGGTCAAAATTTAGTTATAGTAGAGTCACCTGCAAAGGCTAAGACAATCGCAAAATATTTAGGAAAAAATTATACAGTTGAAGCATCTATGGGGCATGTTAGAGATTTGCCTAAAAGTAAGATGGGTGTTGATATAGAAAATAATTATGAACCAAAGTATATATCAATAAGAGGTAAGGGAGAATTAATAGATAAGTTAAGAAAAGCAGCAAAAAAAGCTGATAAAGTTTATCTTGCAACTGACCCTGACCGTGAGGGAGAAGCAATTTCTTGGCATTTAGCAAAGCTTTTGAAGATATCAGAAGATTCACAATGTAGAATAGTATTTAATGAAATAACTAAAACTGCTGTAAAAGGATCAATAAAACAAGCTAGAAAAATAAATATAAATTTAGTTGATGCTCAACAAGCTAGAAGAGTATTAGATAGACTAGTTGGATATGAAATTAGTCCTATTTTATGGAGAAATGTAAAGTGGGGTCTAAGTGCAGGTAGAGTGCAATCAGCAGCTTTGAAGCTTATCTGTGATAGGGAAGAAGAGATAAAAGTTTTTAATGCAGAAGAGTATTGGACAGTTGATTGTGTAATGAAAAAGGAAAGAAAGAAATTTCCTATTAAGTTATCTACAAAGAATGGCAAAAAGATTGAAATTAAAAATGAAGATGAAGCTAAAATTATAGTTAAAGAACTAGAAAAAGGTGAATTTGTAGTAGCTGGGATCAAAAAAGGTAAAAAAATTAAAAATCCACTTCCACCATTTACTACAAGTACACTTCAACAAGAAGCAAGTAAAAAACTTAATTTTATGACAAAGAGGACTATGTCGGTAGCACAAGTTTTATATGAAGGCGTTGAAGTTAAAGGATATGGAACAGTTGGTCTTATAACATATATGAGAACAGATTCTGTTAGAATTTCAGAAGAAGCTCAAGGAAAGGCTTTAGAATTTATTAATAGTACTTATGGAGAAGAATATTCCCCAGAGAAGCCTAGAGAGTATAAAGGAAAGAAAAATATCCAAGATGCTCATGAAGCTATTAGACCTACTTATGTTGAAATTACTCCAGAGATTGCAAAGGCAAACTTAACTAGCGAACAATATAAATTATACACATTAATTTGGAATAGATTCATGGCAAGTCAAATGGCTTCGTGTAGATTGAATACAAATTCAATTGATATAATAAATGGTGATTACAAATTTAAAGCTAGTGGATCAACAATTGACTTTGATGGGTTTATGAAACTATATCAGTACTCTAATGAGGAAGATGCTGAAGGAGTTATTCTTCCAGTTTTAGAAGAAGGGGAAGTTTTAAAGAAGGAATCCATAGAAGGAAAACAACACTTTACTCAACCTCCTGCAAGATTTACTGAAGCTTCATTTGTAAAACTTATGGAAGAAAAGGGGATAGGAAGACCAAGTACATATGTACCTACCATTTCAACAATATTAAGTAGAGGTTATGTACTTAGAGAAAAGAAGAATCTTATTCCGACTGAGTTGGGATTTATAGTAAATAAGATTTTAAGTGATTACTTCAATCAAATTGTAGATGTAGAGTTTACTGCTGATATGGAAAAGAAGCTAGACCATATTGAAGAGGGTAGAGAAGAATGGAGAGAAGTTGTAGATGAATTCTTTAAGCCATTAAAGGTAGCTATAGATAAAGCTGAAAAAGAAGTTGCAAAAGTAGTTATTGAAGATAAAGTTAGTGATGTTCCATGTGATAAGTGTGGAAGAATGATGGTGATAAAAAGAGGAAGATATGGTGACTTCCTTGCATGTCCTGGTTATCCTGAATGCAAAAATGCTAAGCCAATAGTGGAAGAACTAGATGTGCCATGTCCTGAATGTGGTAAAAAGATTGTCGTTAAGAAGAGTAAAAAAGGTAAAAAATTCTTTGGTTGTTCTGGATATCCTGAATGTAAGTTTGTAAGTTGGAATGAACCAGTAAAAGACAAGTGTCCTAAGTGTAATGCGTATATGGTTTTAAAATACTCTAAAAAAGATGGGAATTATGTACAATGTTCAAATAGTGAATGTGGATATAAAGAAGTTATTAAGAAGGAAGAAAAAAACGACAAAGAAAATAACTAATAGTAACTAAAATGTCGAAAGAACAAAAATGGAGTTGAAATAAATGGCTCTGTATGATAAACTGAAATAGTCTATAATGAAAAGAACAAAAATTTAAAAAATTATGAAAATTTAAAATATACTTGAATTTTAATAGATTATTTAAGGGGGAGTTATATGTCATCATTACTTAGCAAAACAAGAATGTTGAACAAGATATTGCAGAAGTCAGGAACAGAGCCAGTTGCTTTTGAAGATATATGTAAGCTTTTAAGCGAAGTGTTAGAATGTAATGTATATATTGCTAGTAGAAAAGGGAAAATATTAGGATATACTTTTGCAAAAGATTTCGAATGTCATGTGATGAAGAAGAAAGTAATAGAAGAAAGAAGATTTCCGGCGGATTACAATGAAAAGCTTCTTAATATTACAGAAACTATATCTAATTTACCTAACAAAGGTTATTGTGTTTTTGAAGGTGAAGGAGATTGTATGGCGAAAGACAAGCTGTCTACAATTGTTCCTATAGTAGGAAATAGAGAGAGATTAGGAACGTTACAACTTGCAAGGTTTGGTAGAAGATTTACTGACGATGATTTAGTTTTAGTTGAATATAGTGCAACAATAGTTGGAATAGAAATGCTTAGAGGAAAACAAGTTGAGATAGAGGAAGAAGCAAGAAAAAAAGCTGTTGTGCAACTAGCTATTGGAACTTTATCTTATTCAGAACTTGAAGCTGTAGAACATATCTTTGATGAATTAGATGGGACTGAAGGGCTTTTAGTAGCTTCAAAGATAGCTGATAAGGTTGGTATAACAAGAAGTGTTATAGTTAATGCTTTGAGAAAATTTGAAAGTGCTGGAGTAATAGAATCAAGATCTCTAGGAATGAAGGGGACTCATATAAGAATACTTAATGAAAAGTTATTAGATGAGTTGAAAAAGATTAAATAGTTTATTTTAAAATCTGTATCTAGTATTAGGTACAGATTTTTTACGTCTAGGAAATTATAAAGAGTTTTCAGTAGCCTCCTTATGGATACAGAGCATGAGGGGTAAAAATTATAGTGCCATCACAGAACACTAAAAGCAAGTTTTGGAACCTGTGTATGACTGAAAAAAGTGTATCTTATGAATAGTTAATTTTTATGAAGGGGGAGAATTATAATGAGTATTTTTATATTATTTTTAAGATGGATAAAAATAATATAAAATTTTGTTGATACAATAAAAACCTTGTGGTATACTAACAAAGGTAATAAAATACACACATTACCCAATGCAAGTAGTTGGTGCCTATTAGGTAGCTACTTGTGAAGAAGGTAGTGGAGGAAAAACCAGGAGGTAAGAAAATGTCAGTAATATCAATGAAACAATTATTAGAAGCTGGTGTACACTTTGGTCACCAAACTAGAAGATGGAACCCTAAGATGGCTCCTTACATCTTTACAGAAAGAAACGGAATCTATATCATAGATTTACAAAAGACTGTAAAGAAGGCTGAAGAAGCTTACAACTTTATTAAAGAAGTTGCTGCAGAAGGAAAAGATATCTTATTCGTTGGAACAAAGAAACAAGCTCAAGAAGCTATCCAAGAAGAAGCTATAAGATCAAACATGCACTTTGTTAACAACAGATGGTTAGGTGGAATGTTAACTAACTTCGAAACAATAAAGACTAGAATTAAGAGATTAGCTGAAATCGAAAGAATGCAAGAAGATGGAACTTTCGAAGTTCTTCCAAAGAAAGAAGTTATAAAGCTTAAGGGAGAATTAGAAAAGTTAGAAAAGAACCTTGGTGGAATTAGAAACTTAGACTGCGAAAACATCGGAGCTATGTTCATAGTTGACCCAAGAAAAGAAAAGAATGCTATTTCAGAAGCTAAGATTTTAGGAATTCCTGTAGTAGCTATAGTTGACACTAACTGTGACCCAGAAGAAGTAGATTACGTAATTCCAGGTAACGATGATGCTATAAGAGCTGTTAAATTAATAACTGCTAAAATGGCTGATGGAATCATTGAAGGAAGACAAGGTGAACAATTAGCTGAATAATTAGCTATGTAAAAGGTAGGTGAAGGGTTCTTCATTTACCTTTTAACCTAAATGATAAGGGTTACTTAATATAAAGGAGGAAATGAATATGATAACTGCAAAATCAGTTAAGGAATTAAGAGAAATGACTGGCGCAGGAATGATGGACTGCAAAAAGGCTTTAACAGAAACTAACGGAGATATAGAAAAGGCTGTAGAATTCTTAAGAGAAAAAGGATTAGCTGCTGCTGCAAAGAAAGCAGGAAGAGTTGCTGCTGAAGGTCTTGTTAAGACATATATTACAGAAGATAACAAGAAGGCTGGTATCGTAGAAGTTAACTGTGAAACAGACTTCGTTGCTGCTAATGAACAATTTGTAGCTTTTGCTGATTCATTAGCTAAGATGGTTGTTGATACAACAGCTACAACTGTTGAAGAATTCTTAAACGAAAAGTACAATGAAGAACAAACAGTTCAAGAAGCTTTAACAGCTTTAATTGCTACTTTAGGTGAAAACATGACAGTAAGAAGATTCAAGAAGGTTGAAGTTGCTAATGGTGCAGTTCAAACTTATATTCACGGTGGTGGAAGAATCGGTGTTGTTGTTGAATTAGGATGCGAAACTGAATCTCAAGTAGTTGTAGATTTAGCTAAAGAACTTTGTATGCAAGTTGCAGCTGCAAACCCATTATTCTTAAATGAAGAAGGTGTTGATAAGGAAGCTGTAGAAAAGGAAAGAGAAATCTACAGAGTTCAAGCTCTTAATGAAGGAAAGCCAGAAAAGATCGTTGATAAAATGGTTGAAGGAAGAATCAAGAAATACTATAAAGAAGTATGTCTTGTAGATCAAGCTTGGGTTAAAGATGGAGATAAGAGCATAGCAAAGCTTGTTGAAGAAAAATCTAAAGAAGTTGGTTCTCCAATCACTGTTAATAGCTTCGTAAGATTTGAAAGAGGCGAAGGTATAGAAAAAGTTGTTGAAGATTTTGCTGCAGAAGTTGCAAAGCAAATGGGTAAATAGTTAAAACCAAAGAGAACACTAAGTGTTCTCTTTTTTTAAAGATATAGGAATTTACGTTGGAGGTATAGAGATGTCTAATTCTAAGTATAAGAGAGTGATGCTAAAGATATCAGGTGAAGCTTTAGCTGGAGAAAATGGATTCGGTTTAGATTTTAATGTAGCTACAAGAATAGCTCTAGAAATTAAAGAACTTGTAAATATGGGGATTGAAGTAGGTGCCGTTGTTGGTGGCGGTAACATTTGGAGAGGTAGAAGCGGCGAAGGTATGGATAGAACTACTGCTGACTACATGGGAATGCTAGCTACTTGTATAAATGCTTTAGCACTACAAGATTCATTAGAACAAGTTGGAGTAATGACAAGAGTACAAACGGCTATAGAAATGAAGGAGGTTGCAGAACCTTTCATTAGAAGAAGAGCTATGAGACATCTTGAAAAAGGAAGAGTTGTAATTTTTGCAGCAGGAACAGGAAATCCTTATTTTTCAACTGATACAACTGCAGCACTAAGAGCAGCAGAAATAGAAGCAGATGTAATATTATTAGCTAAAAAAGTTGATGGTGTATACGATAAGGATCCTCATAAGTATTCAGATGCTAAAAAATATGATACACTATCATATATAGAGGTTCTTGAACAAGGATTACAAGTAATGGATTCAACAGCTACATCTTTATGTATGGATAATAATATTCCTATACTTGTATTTGGTTTAGATGAACCTGGAAATATCAAAAGAGCTGCACAAGGCGAAAAAATAGGAACGCTTGTATCAAAAAAGTAGGAGGGTTAAAATGATCAAGGACATTATTAAGAATTCAGAAGAAAAAATGAAAAAGACTATTTCAGTTCTTAATTCAGAGCTATCGACTATGAAAGCAGGAAGAGCTAATCCAACTATGCTTGACAGAATTCAAGTAGAGTATTATGGAAGTTTATGTCCACTTAATCAAGTTGCCAATGTATCTGCTCCAGAACCAAGAGTACTTATGATAACACCTTGGGAAAAACCATTACTAAAAGATATAGAAAGAGCTATACTTAAGTCAGATTTGGGATTAAATCCTTCAAATGATGGTTCAGTAATAAGATTAATAATACCTGAATTAACAGAAGAAACTAGAAAGAACTTAGTTAAGAATGTTAAAAAAACAGGTGAAGATGCTAAAGTTGCAGTTAGATCTGTAAGAAGAGATGCTAATGAAAAGATAAAGGCATTAAAGAAGGATTCAGATATATCAGAAGATGAAATTAAGAAGGGTGAGGATCAAGTTCAAAAAATAACTGATTCTTACGTTAAAGAAATTGACAACATAATTTCAGCTAAGGAAAAGGAAATAATGTCAATTTAGGCTAGCAAACAAAAAACCTGCTCCTAGGGCAGGTTTTTTGTTAATTAGATATTATGGGAGGGGCCAACCTTGTTTAGTTTTTTTAAGAATAAGAAAAAGAATAACTTCGATAATGACGAAAATATAGAATTAGATATGAATAATATCCCTAAACATGTAGCTATTATAATGGATGGTAATGGAAGATGGGCAAAACAAAGGAATCTTCCAAGAACTATGGGTCATAAAGCTGGTGTAGAAACCATAAGACGCATAATTAAGGAAGGGGATAGACTTGGCATTAAATACATGACTTTATATGCATTTTCAACTGAAAATTGGAAGAGACCTAAAGAAGAAGTTGGAGCGCTAATGAAGTTGCTTGTTCAATACTTAAAGCAAGAAATAGATGAATTAGATAGAAATGGTGTTGTTATAAATGTTCTTGGAGATATCTCTAGATTACCGGAAGAGTGTATAGGTGAAATAGAGAGAGCGAAAGAAAGAACAAGAAATAATAATGGAATAGTTATGAATGTAGCTTTAAATTATGGTGGAAGAGATGAAATTATAAGAGCAATAAAAGCAATAGCCAATGATTATAAAGATGAAAAAATAGATATAAATAATATAGATGATAGTCTAGTAAATAATTATTTATATACCGCAGGAATGCCAGATCCAGACATAATAATTCGACCATCAGGAGAACAAAGATTAAGTAATTTTCTTTTATGGCAATGTGCATATTCAGAATTTTGGTATTCGGATATTAATTGGCCTGATTTTAAGGAGAAGGATTTACAAAGAGCAATTTATGATTACCAAAACAGAGATAGACGTTTTGGTGGAATAAAATAGATTGGGGTGAAGGTATTGAAATCAGATAACAGATATCTAGGTGCACTTATGATAGCACCATTTATATTATTTATATTTTGGGGAGGGTTACCTCTAAAAATATTTACTTTCATTTTATCTGCTTTTGGAATGTATGAATTTTATAAAGCGTTAAAAGAAAAAGATTTTAAACCAATTGAAATGGTAGGATATATTTTATTAATACTATTCTATTTGTTTAATAATGATTTTGAAAAGCTTATTTTTATGATAATTTTAGCAACATTTATACTTTTAATAATACCAGTAATAGATTTAAAGTATATATTTATTGATGCTGCAATTACTTTGCTGGGCTTCTTATATGTGGGCATTTTGTTTAGTTTTATATACCTAGTAAGTGAAAAAAGTGGTGGAGCTTTTTATGTATGGCTAATATTTATAGGATCATGGATGACAGATACAACTGCATACTATGCTGGTAGATTATTCGGAAAAACAAAGCTATGCCCAAAAGTAAGTCCTAAGAAAACTATAGAAGGTTCGATTGGAGGACTTATAGGGTCAACAATTTCTTGTGGAATATTAGGATTTGTTGCCAAAGGATACATAGCTACTTTCCCAATATATCATTTCTTTATTATAGGAGCATTATGTGGAGTATTTAGTCAGTTTGGTGACTTAGTAGCATCTTCTGTAAAAAGATATGTTGGAATAAAGGATTATAGTAATCTTATTCCTGGTCATGGTGGTATATTAGATAGGTTTGATTCAATATTATTTTCAGGATTGATAGTGTTTTATTACTTAACTTTTATATTATCATTGTAAATTAAAAAAATATTATGTTTTATTTCTGTAAATATAACCCCTTTTCTTTGCATATATTTTAATGTATGTGCAAGGGAGGGGGTTTTTTGGAGTTTAGAAGAAGATATAAGAAACTAATTGATTTGATTATGCTTTTATTAATAATAACGGTTCTAACATTAACTATAAAATACTATTTCAAACCCTTTATATGGATGGTTATAATGTTTCTCATAGCAAATCCGTTATACAAGTTTTTTATAAGGTTAAATATACATGATAAAATTGCAGGAGCATTATCAATTTTATTTGTAAATTTAGCCTTAATTATATTTGTTATTTATCTTGGTGGTAGTATATTCATTTTGTTAAAAAAATTATATGAGGGAAATATTAAACTTATAGAAGATTTAATTAGAACTTATATTGGATTTATTGATGTTGGAGATGGGAAAAGTATTGCAGGTAGTGTTATATCTATATTAAATCAGGATTTTATAAAAACTGGTGCTATAACAACTGGAGAAGGAATAGTAGCATTCTTTATAGGCAATATATGTGCTTTTTTTATTTTAGTAGATAGAGAAAAAATGAAGGATTTAGTTAAAAGATTGATACCAAGAGATATATTATATAAAGCTAAGTATCAAGGTGGTAACTTTAAGCAAATGATAGGTATTCAAGTTATTTTAGTATTAATATCAACTCTTGAAATAATTATAGGATTTATAGTGTTTAGGGTACCAAAAGCAGTTTTACTAGGAGTTATTTGTGGAATATTAGACATATTACCTTATGTAGGAACAATAATTGTATTTGTACCTATAATAATATACAATATTATAGTAGAAGATTATATAGTAGCTTTTGGGTTAATATGCTTATATATTTTGGTTCAAGTTATTAGAGAAGTTCTTGAAGCAAAATTTTTAAGTGATAAACTAGAATTACATCCCTTATTAGTTTTATTATCTATATATATAGGAATTAAGTTATTTGGGGTTCTTGGAATAGTTGTAGGCCCTATGTATGGGATTCTAGCTAAAGATATAATCTATGGAGAAGATAAGTAGCAATTAGGAGGATAAAGACATGAAGAAACTTTCAATATTAGGGGGGACAGGGTCAATAGGACTTCAAACCTTAGATGTAATTAGAAAATCTGCTAAAGAGTTAAAATTGATTGGGGTAACTGCTAATTCATCTATAGAAAAGATGATAGAAATAATAGATGAGTTTAAGCCTAAATATGTAGGAATGATGGATAGTAGCTCAGCTTTAAAGATAAAAGAATATTGCACTGAGAATAATTTTGATATTGAGGTTCTTGAAGGAATGGAGGGGCTAATAAAAATAGCATCCCTTGAAGAAATAGATATGGTTGTTACTTCAGTTGTAGGGATGATAGGTTTAAAGCCTACAATGGCAGCTATTGAAGCGAAGAAAGACATTGCTCTTGCAAATAAGGAAACTCTTGTTGTTGCAGGGGAATTAGTTATGCAGGCAGCGAAGGATAATGGCGTAAAAATTCTTCCGGTTGATTCAGAACATAGTGCTATATTCCAGTCATTAAGAGGGAATAGTTTAGATAGCTTAAAAAAGATAATATTAACTGCATCTGGTGGACCTTTTAGAGGAAGAAAGATAGATGAGTTAAAGGAGATATCTTTAGAAGAGGCTCTTAATCATCCTAATTGGAGTATGGGAAAGAAGATTACAATAGATTCAGCTACATTAATGAATAAGGGACTTGAAGTGATAGAGGCTCATTGGTTGTTTAATTGTAGTTATGATAATATTCAAGTTGTAGTTCATCCTCAAAGCATTATACATTCTATGGTTGAATATAAAGATGCAAGTATAATAGCTCAACTTGGATCTCCAGATATGAGACTTCCTATACAATATGCATTGAATTATCCAGAAAGAAAAGAAGAAGTAGCTAAATCCATTGATTTTTGGAAGATATCAAAATTAACTTTTGAGAGACCAGATTTAGAAACATTTAAATGTTTAAGACTTGCGTATGAAGCTGGGAAAAAGGGTGGCTTAGTTCCAACAGTTTTAAATGCTGCTAATGAAGTTGCTGTACAATTTTTCTTAGATAAGAAGATAAAATTCTTAGAAATAGGAGATATTATTGAAGAATCTATAAATTACTTTAATGTTGAATGCAAAAAAGAGTTATCCTTAGATAACGTAATTGAATTAGATAGAAAAGTAAGAGAATATGTAGCGTGTAATAGAGGTTAGGAGGAAAGACATTGAATTATATTTTGGCGATTTTAGGGTTTGGTTTATTAATCATAGTACATGAATTTGGACACTTTATAGCAGCAAAATTAAATGGTGTTAAGGTTGTTGAATTTTCTATAGGTATGGGACCAAAGATACTTTCCCATCAAGGAAAAGAAACAAGATATTCCATTTCATTATTACCTATAGGTGGATATGTTCAAATGTTAGGAGAAGAAGAAGCTGTAGATGACGAGAGGAGTTTTTCGGCTAAATCACCACTAAGAAGAATTTCTATAATCTTAGCTGGAGCTTTCATGAATTTTGTTTTAGCAATAGTTATTTTAAGTACTATATTTAATATTTTTGGATTTGCAACTACAAGCTTAGATAGAATTGAAGCTGGAACACCAGCTGCTTCAGCAGGATTAATGCCAGGAGATAGAATAACTAGAGTAAATGGAAGCAAAGTGTTTACAAATAGCGATATTTCTGTTGGCGTAAATATGAATAAAGGGAAAAAAATTGACCTTGAGTATGAAAGAGGAGGGTTAAAAGATACGGTAACTATAGAACCTGCATACATAGAGGATGAAGGAAGATATATGATAGGAGTTTATTTCAAGGGTGAAGAAAATCCTAGTATATTAAGTAGTATAAAAGAAAGTTTTAATGAAACTGCATCTTTGATTTCTCAAACTTTTAAAGGTTTAAAGATGATATTTACAGGGGAGGCTAATTTAAAAACTGACGTTGGAGGTCCTGTTACAATAATTAAGATGTCAGCAGGTGCAGCAGAAGTAGGCGTGTGGAACTTAATGAAGCTTGTTGCAATACTTTCTGTTAGCATAGCAGTGTTTAATTTATTACCATTCCCAGCTTTAGATGGTGGATGGGCAGTTATATTATTTATAGAATTAATAACAAGAAGAAAGGTGCCAGACAAAATAGTAGGGGCTCTAAATACAGTAGGATTTATGCTACTGATAGGTGTTATGATATTAGTAACAATAAAGGATATAATTTTCCCTATTAGTTTTTAGGAGAGTATGATAAAATGGATAGAAAGTTAACAAGAAAAGTTAAAGTAGGAAAGGTATATGTAGGAGGAGATGCTCCTGTTACAATCCAATCTATGACTAATACAGATACAAGAGATGTTGAGGCTACATTAAAGCAAATTAGAGAGCTTTATAATGCAGGATGTGAAATTATAAGATGTACAGTACCTGATGTGGAGGCTGCTGAAGCAATTAAAGAAATAGTAAAGCAATCACCTATTCCAGTAGTTGCAGATATACATTTTGATTATAGATTAGCTCTTAAAGTTGTTGAAAATGGTATATCAGCAGTTAGAATTAATCCGGGGAATATTGGAAGTATTGAAAGAGTGAGAATGGTTGCTGAAGCTTGTAAAGCTAAAAATATTCCAATAAGAATTGGTGTTAATTCAGGTTCTTTAGAAAAAGAGATTTTAGAGAGGGATGGAAAGCCTACAGCTAAAGGATTAGTAGAAAGTGCTTTAGCTCATGTTAAGATATTAGAAGCAGTAGATTTTCATGATATAGTAATTTCTATAAAATCCTCTGATGTTAAAATGATGATTGATGCATATAGACTTATGAGCGAAAAGGTTGATTACCCACTTCATTTAGGGGTAACTGAATCTGGAACTCCATTTAGAGGAACAATAAAGTCAAGCATTGGTATTGGAACTTTACTTGCAGAAGGAATAGGAGATACTATAAGAGTTTCTCTTACAAGTGATCCTATTGAAGAAATTAAGGTTGCAAAGGAAATGCTAAAGGCTTTAGGATTAAGAGAGGGTGGCCTTGAGTTTGTATCTTGTCCTACATGTGGAAGAACTCAAATAAAGCTTATTGAAATTGCAAATGAAGTTGAAAGAAGGCTTGAAGGAATTAATAAAGATATAAAGGTTGCTGTTATGGGGTGCATAGTTAATGGGCCAGGAGAGGCTAGAGAGGCCGATATTGGTATAGCTGGCGGTAAAGGTGAAGGAATTATATTTAAAAAAGGTGAAGTAATTAAAAAGTGCAAAGAAGAGGATTTAATTGAAGAGTTAATGAAAGAAATAGAATTACTTTAATTAAATATATAAATATTATTAAGAGACTTAGACTTTGGCTAAGTCTCTTTTTGTATAATTGATTAGAAGGAACATTGCTTTAAGGTAAAAAGATAAATAATGTATCTTTAGCGTTAGGATATACATGTATAGGTGAAAGAATATATTGTGATAAACTCTAAATGATGTAAAATTTTATCTAATTACTTGTATTATTAAAAAAAGTGTGCTATTCTAATTTAAGAAGATTTATTTCAGATAGCTAGAAAAAAGGAGTGGGAGGAAATACCCGCTCTTTCTATTTGTAACGCAACTACTACAATAGTTGCGTTTTTGATTAGGTAAAAAATATTAAACTAGTATTTGGGAATAATAATCTTGAGAAAATTGAATATTGTAAAGGAGGTTTAAAGATGCAAAGAGAAGGTTTAGTAGAAAAGGTATCAGCTCTAGTACAACCAATTGCAGATGAATTAAACTATGAATTATACTATGTTGAGTATGTTAAAGAGAGCGGAGAGAATTTTCTAAGAATATACATAGATAAGGAAGAAGGAAGCATAAGTCTTACAGATTGCGAAACACTTTCTAGAAGAGTTAGTACTATGCTAGACGAAGAGGACCCAATTCCAGATTCGTATTATTTAGAAGTATCTTCACCAGGTCTTAATAGAGGTTTATATAATGATAAGCATTATAATAGATTTGTAGGAAGAGAAGTAGAAATTAAGCTGAGTGGAGCAGTTAATGGGAGTAAAAATTTTAATGGCATATTAAAAGGTGTAACAGAAGATTCAATAATTATTAATAATGGAGAAGATGTTACTATACCAAAAAATAAAATAAAAAAAGCTAATTTGGATGGGGAGATATAGCAAGGAGGATATAATAATGAATGAAGAGTTTATAGGCGCTCTAAAAGAACTAGTAAAAGAAAAGGGGATTAGTGAAGAATTAATATTCACAACAATAGAGGATGCATTAGTTGCAGCATATAAAAAGAATTATGCAAATATTAATACTTCAGCTCAAAATGTTAGGGTTAGCATGCACAGAGAAACAGGAGAAATACATGTATATGCACAAAAAGTAGTTTGTGATGAAGTATATGATGATGTGACTGAAATCTCTTTAGAAGAAGCTAAAGAAATAAGCCCCAAATATGATGTGGATGATATTGTAGAAATAGAAGTTACTCCAAAGAACTTTGGTAGAGTTGCAGCACAATTAGCTAAGCAAGTAGTAACACAAAGAATAAAAGAAGCTGAAAGAAATATCATTTACAATGAATACAAGGAAAAAGAATTTGATATTATTACTGGTACAATCTTAAGAAAAGATAAGGGTATGGTTTTTGTTAACCTTGGAAAGCTTGAGGGAGTAATAGGACCAAATGAGCAAATACCTAATGAGGAATATAAGTTCAATGAAAAGCTTAAGCTTTATATAGTTGAAGTTAAGAATGGATCTAAGGGAGCTCAAATACATGTTTCTAGAACACATCCGGGCTTAGTTAAGAGATTATTTGAACTTGAAGTTCCTGAAATCTATAATGGAGTTGTAGAAATAAAGAGCATTTCAAGAGAAGCAGGATCTAGAAGTAAGATAGCTGTTTACTCAAATGATGAATCTGTAGATCCAATGGGAGCTTGTGTTGGACCTAAGGGTGCAAGGGTTCAAAATATAGTAAATGAATTAAAGAATGAAAAGATAGATATAATTAAGTGGAGTAAATCTCCAGAAGAATTTATTTCAAATGCTTTAAGTCCAGCAAAGGTATTAAGTGTAGAAGTAGATGAAGATAACAAGTCTGCAAAGGTTGTTGTTGATGATAATCAATTATCACTTGCAATAGGTAAAGAAGGTCAAAACGTTAGATTAGCAGCTAAGTTAACTAACTGGAAGATAGATATAAAGAGCAAATCTCAAGCAGAAGCTTTAAAAGAAAGTGAAGAAGCTACTGTAACTGAATAATGAGGTGTTTTTATGAAAGTTAAGAAGATACCATTAAGAATGTGTACAGGATGCATGGAAATGAAGCCTAAGAAGGAATTAATAAGAGTTGTTAAAAGTCCAGAGGGTGAAGTTTCTGTTGATTTAACAGGGAAGAAGTCAGGTAGAGGTGCTTATATATGTAAAAGTGGAGAATGCTTAGAAAAGGCATTTAAAGCTAAGAGATTAAGTAGAAACCTAGATGTAGCTATAAGCGAAGATATATATAACAGGCTAAAGGAAGAAATTGGAAATGAGTAAGTTTTTTAATTTTTTAGGTTTAGCAAAAAGGTCAGGTAACATATTAGAAGGTTACAGTAAATGCAATGAGGAGAGAAATAGAAGAAAGCTTTTTCTATTTATAATTTCTCCAGATGCATCGGAAGCCACAAGAAAAAAGTTTAAAAATCATTGTAAGGAAAATAATATACCATATATTGAAGATTTCTCAAAAGAGGAATTAGGAGGAGCAGTTGGAAGACCAGAGGTTAAAATCCTAGCTATTTTAGACCAGAATATGGCTAATAAGCTTAATGCTCTTTACGAGGAGGAAAAATATATGAAGTAAAATATTCGGGGGTGACTGTATGTCAAAAATTAGAGTATATGAATTAGCAAAAGAATTAAATGTAAGCTCAAAGGAACTAATAGAATTATTAATGACAGAATTTAACGTTGAAGTGAAAAATCATATGAGCGTAATAGAAGATGAAGATGCAGCTTTAATAAAGGAATTATTAGGTGAACCAAATAAAGATGAAGCTTCAAAGGAAGTATCAGCAGATAATGGTAGCATTGTTGAAGAGTACGAAGAGCAATTAAATGAAGAAGTTAACAAGGGTAACGGAAAGAAAAAGAAAACTAGAAAACAAATTGCTGAAGAAAAGGCAAGAAGAGAACAAGAATTTGCTGAAAACACAATTTTAGAAATTGGTGAAACTATTACAGTTAAAGAATTAGCAGATTCTTTACAAAAGCCATATGCAGATGTTATTAAGAATTTAATGTTCTTAGGTGTAATGGCTGCTGTTAACCAAGAAATCGACTTTGAAACAGCTGCAAAGTTATGTGATAAGTATGAAATCTTATATGAAAAGAAAGAGGTATCATCTGAACTAGAAAGCTTAGAAGTAGATGCAGAAGATGATGAAAACTTAGTTAAGAGACCTCCAATAGTAACAGTAATGGGTCATGTTGACCATGGTAAGACATCTTTACTTGATGCTATTAGAAAAACAAGAGTAACTAAAACAGAAGCTGGTGGTATTACTCAACATATAGGTGCTTACACAGTAACATTAAATGGAGAAGAAATTACATTCCTTGATACTCCAGGACACGAAGCTTTCACAGCAATGAGAGCTAGAGGAGCTCAAGTTACTGATATAGTTATATTAGTTGTTGCGGCAGACGACGGAATAATGCCACAAACTAAAGAAGCTATAAACCATTGTAAAGCTGCAGAAGTTCCTATGATTGTTGCTATTAATAAGATAGATAGACCAGGTGCTAATATTGATAGAGTTAAGCAAGAATTAACTGAATTTGGATTAGTAGCAGAAGACTGGGGTGGAGATACTATATGTGTACCAGTATCAGCTAAAGAAGGTCAAAATATTGATCAATTATTAGAAATGATTATATTAACTGCTGAAATGCAAGAATTAAAGGCTAATCCAGATAGAAAAGCTAAGGGAACAGTTGTTGAAGCTAAGCTTGATAAGGGAAGAGGACCTGTTGCATCATTATTAGTTCAAAGTGGTACTTTAAGTGTAGGAGATTCTATTCTTGTAGGTTCTACTTATGGAAGAATAAGAGCTATGTTTGATGATCAAGGTAAGAAGATTAAATCAGCAGGACCATCAATTCCAGTAGAAATTTTAGGATTATCAGAAGTTCCAGCAGCAGGAGATAGATTTATTCAAGTTAAGGATGAAAAGACTGCTAGAACTATGGCAGAAGCAAGAAAGGATAAGTTAAAGAATGAAACCTTAAATGCTTCCCATAGAGTATCATTAGAAGATTTATATAGCCAAATCAAAGAAGGTACAGTTAAGGAATTAGCTATTATAGTTAAGGCTGACGTACAAGGTTCTGTAGAAGCTATAAGACAATCTCTTGAAAAACTTTCAACAGATGATGTTAAGGTAAGAGTAATTCACGGTGCTGTTGGTGCAATAACAGAAACAGATATAACTCTTGCAACAGCTTCAAATGCTATAGTAATTGGATTTAACGTAAGACCAGACTCAAATGCAATAGCTGCATCAGAAAGAGAAAAGGTTGATGTTAAGACATATAGAATAATATACGATGCTATAGAAGATGTTAAGTCAGCTATGGTTGGTATGCTTGAACCAGAATACAAAGAAGTTGTTCTTGGTAAGGCAGAAGTTAGAGAAACTTATAAGATTTCTAATGTTGGTACAATTGCAGGATGCTATGTATTAGATGGTAAGATTCTAAGAAATTCTGATATAAGAGTTATTAGAGATGGTATAGTTATATTTGAAAGCTCTTTAGCTTCATTAAAGAGATTTAAAGATGACGTTAAAGAAGTAGCAACTGGATATGAGTGTGGCTTAAGTGTTGAAAAGTTCAATGATATTAAAGAAGGCGATATTATTGAATCATTCAAGATAGAGGCTATAAAGAGAAAAGAGCTTTAAAGAGGTGATATAAATGCCAAATTATAGAGGCGGCAGAATAAATGAAGAAGTTAAAAGAGAAGTAAGTAATTTAATTAGAAATGAAATTAAAGATCCAAGACTTACAGCTATGATTTCTGTAACTTCTGTAAAAGTTACTAAAGATTTAAGATATGCAAAGGTATATGTAAGTATATTTGCAAATAGTGAAGAAGAGAAGAAAAGCAATCTTGATGCACTAAAGAGTGCAGCAGGTTTTGTAAGAAGAGAGATAGCACAAAGAATTAATTTAAGGCATAATCCACAAATAATTTTTGAAATAGATGATTCTATTGACTATGGTATGCATATAGATAGTTTAATAGAAAAGATTAAAGATAAATAATATGACTTTAAAAGATATTTCAAAAGATATTATTGAAAGTAAGAAAATAGGGCTAACCTTTCATATATCTCCAGATGGAGATGCTTTAGGAAGCACATTAGCTCTATTAAATGGACTTAGAGAACTAGGAAAAGATTCATATATAATATCAAGAGAAGTTATCCCGGATAACCTCTCTTTCCTACCTCTAGGAGAAGAAATTAATGGTGATATACCTGAACCTCTAGAAGGAACAGATATGGTTATCGTTTTAGATTGTGGTAATTATGAAAGAATATGTGCAAATCTTGAAAATTATGATGGTAAGCTTATAAACATAGATCACCATGTTACTAATGAAAACTATGGAACAAGTAATTATGTTGAAGAATCATCTGCTGCAACAGCAGAAATTGTTTATTTACTTCTAAAAGAATTAGGTTTTGACTTTAAAGAAAAAGATGAAGTTAATGAGAAAATAGGAAGATGTATATATACATCTTTAGTTACAGATACAGGTGGTTTTAGACATTCAAATGTAACAGAAAGAACTCATAAAATAGCATCTGAGCTGATAGCCATTGGAGTTAATAATACTAAAATTCATAATAATCTATTTGATAATAGACCTTATGAAAAAATCAAACTTATAGGTGAAGCTTTAAATAATTTAAAGCTTTTACTTGATGGGAAATTATCAGTTATAAAACTTTCTAAAAAACTTTTAGACTCTTATAATTTAGGGAATATAGATACTTCCGATGTTATTTCTATGGCATTAGGGATAAAAGGAGTAAAAGTTGCCTTAGTATTAAAAGAAGTTGAAGATGGAGTGAAGGGAAGTTTAAGATCAAGAGAAGATTTTGATGTTAGAAAGGTTGCAGAGGTTTTAGGTGGTGGTGGCCATATAAAGGCTGCTGGATTTAAAATGAAAAATGTTTCATTAGAAGAAGCTTTCAATAAAGTAATAATTGAAATAGAAAAAGAGATATAGATATGAATGGTGTATTAAATATATTTAAAAATTCAGGAATGTCATCTTTTGATGTTGTAAGAATTGTAAGAAAAGTTGCTTGTGAGAAAAAAGTTGGACATACAGGCACTCTTGATCCAGAAGCAATTGGTGTTTTACCAGTATGTTTAGGAAAGGCAACCAAGATAATAGATTACATTATGAATGATAAGAAGAGCTACAAGGTGAAATTTAAGCTTGGAGTTACTACAACTACATATGATTTAGAAGGTGAAATATTATCAGAAAGTGACACTTCTAATATTACAGTTGAAGAGACATTAGAAGCTATAAATAAATTTAAAGGAACATATAATCAAGTTCCACCTATGTATTCTGCCCTAAAGAAAAATGGAGTAAGGCTATATGAACTTGCAAGAAAAGGAATAGAAGTAGAGAGAGAAGGAAGACCCATAACTATATATGACATTAAAGATATAGAAATTAATCTTCCTTATATATCTATGGAAGTAACTTGTTCTAAGGGGACGTATATAAGAAGCCTTTGCTATGATATAGGTGAAGCATTAAAAGTAGGGGCTTGTATGACAGACCTTAGAAGAACTGAAACATCTTGTTTTCATGAAAGAGATAGCATTAATATTAAGGATTTAACTAGTGAGAACATACATAATTATATTATATCAATAGAGGATGCATTAAAATTCTATCCTAAACTTAAAGTTAATGAAGGCTTTAGCAAGTTACTTATAAATGGTGTTAGAGTAATGGATAGAAGATTAACAAATGAAAAAATAGACAATAATATTCTATATAGAGTTTATGATGAAAATGATAAATTTTTAGGTCTTGGGAAAAGAGAACTTAACGGATTTAAAATTGAAAAACTATTAATATAGTAGGAGCTAATGAAGTATGAATGAGAAGCTTAATAGATTTTTAGAAGAAGGTACATATAGTTATGTTGCCCTTGGTAGCTTTGATGGTTTACATTCAGGACATTTATCATTAGTAAATAAGATTATTGAGCTAGCAAATGAAAACAAAGGTAAAAGTATAGTATATACTTTTAAAAATCATCCTAGGACTTTAATAAAAGGAGCAACTCCTCCTAAACTACTTATGGATAATGAGAGTAAGGAAGAGATATTAGAAGCTTTAGGTGTTGATTTAATATACTTTGAAGAATTTAATGAAGAATATATGAAATTAACCCCAGAGGGATTTATTAAATATTTATGTGAAAAGTTTAAAGTAAAAGGGATTGTTGTTGGATTCAATTATAGATTTGGATATAAGAATGTTGGAAATATAGAGATGTTAAAAGAATTATCAACAAAGTATGGCTATGAATTTTATGTAATGGAACCTTGTAATTATGAAGATGAAGTTATAAGTAGTACTAGAATTAGGAATGAATTACTTAGTGGAAATGTTGATAAAGCTATGAAGATGCTTAATAGGCCTTACTGTATAAAAGGTAAAGTGGTACATGGTAAGAAGCTTGGAAGAGCCATAGGTTTTCCAACAGCCAATTTAGATTATTCAAAGGAGGCTTTAATTCCTAAAAAAGGTGTATATTATACTAATGTACAATGGCAAGGTAAAATATATAAGGGAATAACATCTGTAGGAAATAATCCAACTGTTAATGGTGATAAATTAACAATAGAAACTTATATTTTAGATTTTAATAATGATTTATATGGGCATAATATAAAAGTATACTTTATTAAAAAGATACGTGATGAGAAAAAGTTTAACTCAATAGATGATTTAGTTATCCAATTAAAAAAAGATAAATATTATGCTCTAGAGGAAAAGTTCTTTGTAAACTTATAAAAAATATTTACAATAAGAATGGCTTTTGTTATAATAGCCATTAGGAACCTAGTCCTATGTTTAAAGAATGCCAACTTTATACATGGCACTAAGGCGATAAATTATGGAGGTGCATTACGCATGGATAAGGCAAAAAAGTTAGAAATAATTAAAGAATTTGGAAGAAATGAACAAGATACTGGTTCTCCAGAAGTTCAAATCGCTTTATTAACAGAAAGAATCAATTCTTTAACTGGTCACTTAAAGACTCACAAGAAGGATCACCACTCAAGAAGAGGATTATTAATGATGGTTGGTCAAAGAAGAGGTCTTCTAAATTACTTAGAGTCTCAAGATATCGAAAGATACAGAGCTATTATCAAAAAATTAGGTTTAAGAAGATAATCTTTAGAGCGGATAACTCCGCTCTATTATTTTAAAATTACAAGAAAATTATGTAAAATGTAGATAGTGAAGGGAGGTCCTATCATGAATAAAGTATTAAGCAAAACCATTGCTGGTAGAGAGATGAAGGTTGAATTTGGTAAGATAGGAATGTTATCAAATGCAGCAATTTTTATGAGCTATGGAGATACAGTAATATTAACAAATGTTAATGCTTCAGAGCAACCTAGAGAAGGTATAGATTTCTTCCCATTAAGCGTTGAATATGAAGAAAGATTATATTCAGTAGGTAAAATTCCAGGTGGATTTATAAAGAGAGAAGGTAGACCTACAGAAAAAGCAATTCTAAACGGTAGAGCAGTAGATAGAACAATAAGACCATTATTTCCAAAGGGATATAGAAATGATGTTCAAGTTGTATGTACAGTGGTTTCAGTTGAAAAGGATAACTTACCAGAAATTTTAGCCATTAATGCAGCATCAATGGCATTATGTTTATCAAGCATTCCTTATACAATTCCAGTGGCAGCAGTTCAAGTAGGATTAATAGATGGAAACTTTGTAATTAATCCAAATGCTGAAGAAAGAGAAGAATCAATCATGCATCTTACTGTTTGTGCAACAAAAGAAAAGGTTATGATGATTGAAGCTGGAGGTCACGAAATTCCAGAAGACACAATGATAAAGGCTATAGAATATGGATTTGAAAGATGTCAAGATATAATTTTATTCCAAGAAGAAGCTATGGCTACAATGGGTAAAGAAAAAGAAGTTCCTGAATTATACCATGTTGATTTAGAGGTAGAAAAGGATATAACTGAGTTTGCTGGAGAAATGGTTAAGAAGGCAATGTACATCACTGATAAGGACGAAAGAAACTTAGCAATTGATGAAATCAATGAAAAGGTATCTGAAGAATTTGGTGAAAAGTACGCTGATAAGACTGGTGATATAAAAGAAGTTCTTTATAACATGCAAAAGAAAGTTGTAAGGCATATGTTATTAAAGGAAAAGAGAAGACCGGATGGAAGAGCTTTTGATGAAGTAAGACCAATAAGTTGTGAAGTTGGTATATTACCAAGAACTCATGGTACTGGGTTATTTACAAGAGGATTAACTCAAGTAATGACAGTTGCTACATTAGGTTCAGTTGGAGATATTCAAGTATTAGATGGAATAGATGAAAGCGAAACTACTAAGAGATACATGCACCACTATAATTTTCCTGGATATAGTGTTGGAGAAGTTAAACCATTAAGAGGGCCAGGAAGAAGAGAAATTGGTCATGGGGCATTAGCAGAAAGAGCTCTTGAGCCATTAATACCATCAGAAGAAGAATTCCCATATACTATTAGATTAGTATCTGAAGTTTTAAGTTCTAATGGTTCTACTTCACAAGCATCAGTATGTGGTTCAACATTAGCCTTATTAGATGCAGGTGTTCCAATAAAGAGACCAGCAGCAGGTATTGCAATGGGATTAATTACATCTGAAGATTTAAGTGAAGAAGCAGTATTAACTGATATTCAAGGAATAGAAGATTTCTTTGGAGATATGGACTTTAAGGTAGCTGGTACGACAGAAGGTATTACATCAATTCAAGTTGATACTAAGCTTCAAGGTTTCTCATTTAATGTAGTTGAAAATGCTATTAAAGATGCTAGAAAAGCTAGATTATTTATATTAGATAAGATAAATGAATGCATAGAAAGTCCTAGAGAAGAAGTTTCTTCATATGCTCCAAAAACATCTATTATTCAAATAGACCCAGAAAAGATTAGAGATGTAATTGGAACTGGTGGTAAGGTTATAAATAAGATTATAGCTGATACTGGAGTTAAGATTGATATTAAGGAAGATGGTACAGTATTCGTATCTTCACCTGATCATGATGGAGTTAATGCAGCACTTAAGATTATTGAAGGTATTACTAAGGAAGTTCAAGTTGGTGAAGTGTACCTAGGTAAGGTTACAAAGATAACTACTTTTGGTGCTTTTGTAGAAGTTCTTCCAAATAAAGAAGGATTAGTTCATATTTCTAAGCTAGCTAAGGAAAGAGTTAATAAGGTTGAAGATGTAGTTACTGTTGGTGATGAAATCTTAGTAAAGGTTGTAGAAATAGATAACCAAGGAAGAGTTAACCTTTCTAGAAAAGATGCTTTAGCTGAAAATGAAGAAAATAAAGAACAAGAATAATATGAACATAAAAAGGGCAATTCATTGCCTTTTTTCTATATATATTAAAATATAGAATAAGATGCCACGAATTACTTTATACTATATAAAGAGAATTCGTGATTTTTATTATAGGAGGAAAATATGTATAATTTTTATACTTTAAAAAATGGGCTAAGAGTAATAACAGAAAAAGTAGATGGGGTAAACTCTATAAGCGTAGGAGTAATGATACAAAATGGTTCCAGAAATGAAACTCCTGAAGTAAATGGAATATCACATTTTATTGAACATATGTTTTTTAAGGGAACAGATAAGAGGACAGCAAAAGAAATTGCAGAATCAGTTGAGAATATAGGCGGACAAATAAATGCATTTACAAGTAAAGAAGCTACTTGTTATTATGTTAAGAATTTATACACTCATTTAGATTTATCTCTAGAAGTGCTTTCAGATATGATATTAAACTCCAAGTTTGATGGAGATGAAATAGAAAGGGAGAAGGGAGTAGTTATTGAAGAAATCAATATGAGCGAGGATAATCCAGAGGATGTTCTTGAGGATTTACATTCAAAAGCATGCTTTGATAATAGTTCCTTAGCCTACCCAATTTTAGGGACAATTGATAAGGTTAAAAGTTTTACTAGAGATAAAATAAAGAATTTTATAAAAGAAAAATATACTCCATACAACACAGTGATATCTATATGTGGTAAGTTTGATGAGAAGGAAGTGGAGACTTTAGTAGAACAATATTTTGGAGGGTGGAAAAGCGACAATATCTATGTTCCAACATACGGTGAAACTTTAGTGCACTTAAACTCTATGACAGCTACAAAGGATATAGAGCAACTTCATGTAAGCCTTGGGTTAAAGGGGCTTCCTTTTGGCCATGATAATGGGTATGGCCTCGTATTATTAAGTAATATATTTGGTGGTGGAGCGTCATCTATACTATTCCAAAGAGTAAGGGAACAACTAGGGTTATGCTATAGTATTTATTGTTATCCTCAACCATATCAAGGTGCAGGAGTATTAAATATATATGCTGGTCTTGGAAAGAATTATGGTGAAAAGGCTTTAGATGCTATTAAGCATGAGTTAAATAGATTTGTTAAAGAAGGTATAACTAAGGAATTATTAGATGTTAATAAGGAAAAGATAAAAGCAAATTATATTTTAGGATTGGAAAGTACTAGTTCAAGAATGTTTAGTAATGCAAAATCTGTATTATTTAAAAATAGGGTAACTACTCAAGAAGAGGTTATAGAAAAAGTTGATAGAATCAATATGGAGGATATTGATTTTGTATTAAAGGAGTGCTTTGGAAGTGGAGTGTTAAATACTTCTTATGTAGGGCAAAATGTTGAGGCTGACAAGTTAAACTCTATAATATTAGACTCTGATAAAGCATATAATAATAAAAATAATTTTGGGAAAATAGAAATATAAGAATAAAATCTCTCTTTATATCATATGTATTATGTAGGTAATAAGGAGGGATTTTTTATGTCAGGAGAAAACATAAAGTTACTTAGTGAAATAGAAAGATATGAACTTATAAATATTAATGATGGTGAAAAGTACGATTATCTTCAAAATAATGACTTAGTAGTAGATGATGATGGAAAAATACGATATCTTATTATAAATACTACTGGAAGTAAGATGGGACTATTCAGTAGGTCTAGAGAGTTTTTAGAGATTCCATGGGAGTGTGTAAAGAAGATTGGATCAAGAACTATAATACTTGATGCAGAAGATAATGATGTAAAGAGAGCTAAACTATAGAATCTGGAGGGAATGACTTGAAAATAGTTATACAAAAGTTTGGCGGCACATCAGTTTCTACCAAGGAGAATAGAGAAAAAGTAATGGAGAAAGTAAAGGAGTCAATTGATAATGGATATAGTCCTGTGGTTGTCGTGTCAGCAATGGGAAGAAAGGGTAGTCCATATGCAACTGATACTTTACTTTCTTTAGTTAATGAAAATTTTATAAAAGAAAATAAGTTAGCAGCAGATCTTTTAATGTGCTGTGGAGAAATAATAAGTTCTGTTGTAATGTCATCAGATATGAATAGTAAAAATATTGAGGCCTTTCCTATGACAGGCGGACAAGCTGGGTTAATTACCAATAAAAATTTTGGCGAAGCAACTTTGCTTTCAACTAATGAAAAAGAAATATTAGATGTAATATCACAGGGGAGAGTTCCTGTTGTAACTGGATTCCAAGGTATAACAGAGAATGGATACTTTACTACATTGGGAAGAGGTGGAAGCGATACTACAGCTTCAATACTTGGAGTAATGTTGGATGCAGAAAGAATTGAAATATATACAGATGTTGATGGTGTAATGACAGCAGATCCTAGAATAGTAAAAAGTGCATCAGTAATTGATATTATAAGCTATGATGAGGTGTTCCAGCTTGCAGACCAAGGTTCTAAGGTAATACATCCTAGGGCTGTTGAGTATGCTAGAGAAGGTAATATTCCTATTATGATTAAAAATACTTTAAATGATACAATAGGTACATTAATTAATAGTGTGGGAGATAGAAAGAGGAGAAGATTAATTACAAGTATAACTAATCATGATGATAGAATTCAGGTTACAATAAATCTTGATGATAATAAGGGTAATGATAGATATAATGATGTATTAGAAATATTAGCTGCAAATAAGATTAGTTTGGATTTAATTAATATTTTTCCAAGGCAGCAAGTATTCACAATATCTAAAGCTGCAAAGGATATTGTAAAGGATATATTTGGTAAATTGGATTTAAAATATACATTAATAGATAACTGTAGTACTATAGCCTTAGTGGGAGCTGGAATGAAGGGAATACCTGGGGTTATGGCGAAAATTTATAAAACATTAAGTGAAAGCAATATAGAGGTGTTACAAACTGCAGATTCACATATGACTATTTGGTGTTTAATTCATACCGAAAATTTAGAAAAAGCTATAAATGCTCTTCATAAAGCATTTAAACTTTAAAATTGTATCTTTAATAAAGTATAAAAACATTCCTCATGTACAAAATAAAACTGTACAGGAGGAATGTTTTTATGGAGGATATTAAATTAACAAATAAGTCAACAAAATCTGGAAGTGAAGAAACACAAGAAGAATTAAAAGAAAACAATGAGAAAATGAAATCTGTTAAGGAATATGGGAACACAACTATGGCAGTACCTAATGAAAGAATTCAAGTCCTTTCAATAATAGGGCAAATTGAAGGACATAATGTTTCACCAGCCCAAACTAAAGCAACTAAGTACGAACACGTAATACCACAACTGATTTCTATAGAACAAAATAAAAATGTAAAAGGCGTACTAATCGTACTAAATACAGTAGGAGGAGATGTTGAAGCTGGTCTTGCAATATCAGAAATGATAAATTCAATTTCTAAACCAACAGTTTCAATAGTTATAGGAGGAGGTCACTCTATTGGAGTACCTTTAGCTACTTCTTCTGACTATTCTTTTATAACTCCATCAGCTACTATGATAATTCACCCAATAAGAATGAATGGGTTTATTATAGGAGTTTCACAAACATTTGACTATTTTAAGAAGATGCAAGAGAGAATTAATGATTTTATTGTGAGAACTTCCAATATTAAACTAGAAAAATTAGAAGAGTTTATGATGCAAACAGATGAACTACTAAATGATGTAGGAACTATATTAATTGGTAAGCAGGCTGTAGATTGTGGGCTTATAGATGAAGTTGGGGGGATAAGTAAAGCACTTGAAAAATTAAATGAATTAATAGGAGATGAAAAATAGGGATGTAAACCCTATTTTTTTTCTTTCTTAAAAGGAATTAAAGAGAAAGTGTAGAAATTATTATGATGGGGTGATTTTAAGTGAGTAGAAGTAATAGTAAAAGAAAAAATACAAAAGAAGCAAAGAAAAACGTACAAAATCATAATAGTGAAATTACTGGAATTATATTTATAGCATGTGGAATACTGAGTGCAGTATCAATATATACAAACCTAGCTGGATTTTTATCTACATTTTCACAGAAGATATCACATTTACTATTAGGAATAGGAGCTTATGTAGTACCTATTTATTTAATTTATTTAGGATATAATTATTTAAAGGGAAGAGGAAAAATAAATCTTGATAAAAAGTTTTATGGTATTACTCTATTTGTTGGGGTAATTATTTTATTTTCAGGAACATTTTATGTAGAATCATTAAGTGATATTACCTTTGGAAAGGGTATGAGTAATATAATTCAAACAATAGTAAAAGCTGATTACGGATTTAATGGAGGTCTTGTTGGACATCTTATATCCTATCCTTTATTTAAAATACTTGGATTTGTAGGTTCATTTATTGTGTATATAGCGCTTATAATTATAGCTTCTATATTAACATTTAGTATTTCGATTTTTGATTTAGGTGAAAGAGCAAATGTAAAAAGAAAAGAATTTAAAAAGAGAAGAGAAATTTCACCAACAATCAAAAACGATGAAAGAAATGACTTTATAAATGTAATTGAAAAGGAAGAAAAGCTAGAGCCAAATAGAGAAGAGTTTTTAAAGGGGGTAAATCATAAAATAAAGATACTTGATTTTATGAAAAATGCCACTATTGATGATGAGCTTGAAGTGGCTGTAGAAAATAACACAGAAAAAGAAATATCTTCATTTATTAACAGCGAGGAAGCTATGCCTTCTGTTAAAAAAGAAAAACTTGATAACGGAATAAAGGAAAGTGTGAATAAAGAAATTGAAGATATACTAAATGAAGACAAAGAAGAAATAGAGAAAAAAGAATATGTATTCCCTAATACAGAACTTTTAAATGTTAATAATAAAACTAAATTAAATAGCTCTGATAAAAAAGAGTTAATTGATAGCGCAAATAAGCTAGAAGAAACTTTAGGAAGTTTTGGAGTAGATGCAAAAGTTGTGCAAGTTACAAAGGGACCTTCAGTAACTAGATTTGAACTTCAGCCTAGTCCTGGTGTAAAAGTTAGTAAAATAGTAAATTTATCAGATGATATAGCATTAGGTCTTGCAGCTTCTGGGGTGAGAATTGAAGCACCTATTCCTGGAAAGGCAGCAGTTGGTATAGAAGTACCAAATAAAAAGCAAACACCAGTATTTTTAAGAGAGGTACTAGATTCAAAAGAGTTTACTAGTAGTAATAAAAAGTTAGCCTTTGCTTTAGGAAAAGATATAGGAGGAGCTTGCGTTGTAGGAGATTTAAGTAAGATGCCACATACATTGATTGCAGGGGCTACAGGTTCTGGTAAGAGTGTATGTATTAATTCTTTAATTATAAGCTTACTATATAAATATTCTCCTGATGAAGTTAAATTACTTATGGTTGATCCTAAGGTTGTTGAGTTAAATGTTTATAATGGAATACCCCATCTTTTAATTCCAGTAGTAACAGATCCAAAGAAAGCAGCTGCTGCATTAAATTGGGCTGTTAATGAGATGACAAAAAGATATAACCTTTTTGCTGAAATGGGAGTAAGAAATATTGATTCATACAATGCTTTAATGGATAAAGGAATTATTGAGGAGAAGCTACCTTATATAGTTATAATTGTAGATGAGCTTGCTGACTTAATGATGGTTTGTCCTAATGATGTGGAAGATTATATAGGAAGGCTGGCACAAATGGCAAGAGCTGCTGGTATGCATCTTGTTATAGCAACGCAAAGACCATCTGTAGACGTAATTACAGGTGTTATAAAAGCAAATATACCATCTAGAATTTCATTTGCTGTTTCTTCTCAGGTGGACTCAAGAACAATATTAGATTCAGCTGGAGCTGAAAAATTACTTGGTAAAGGTGATATGCTTTATTATCCTGTTGGAGAAAGTAAACCTCAAAGAGTTCAAGGATGCTTCATCTCAGAAGAGGAAGTTGAAAAGGTAATAGAATTTATTAAGTCAGAAGAAAAAGATGCAGTTTATGAAGAATCTATTTTAGATCATATAAATAATGAAACAGAAGGCAAGAATATAGATAGTAGTGATGATGCTGATGAGTTGTTACCAGAAGCTATAAATTTAGTAATTGAATACGAGCAGGCATCAACATCTTTCTTGCAAAGAAGACTAAGAGTTGGCTTTAACAGAGCTTCTAGAATAATGGATCAGCTAGAAGAAAGGGGAATAATTTCACCTAAAGATGGAAGTAGACCAAGGCAAGTTTTGATGAAAAAAGAAGATTTACTCCATAATTCAGATAATATGGAAGAAAATTAACTTGTAATACTTATAAAAGCGATATAAAATGTTTTTGATATAGTATTAAACTAGAGTAATACACAGGAGGAAACACATTTGAAAAAGTATAAAGTTGGAATGGTTAGTTTAGGCTGCGATAAGAATAGAGTAGATGCAGAAATAATTCTAGGTAGAATGAGTGAGCAATACGAAATAACAAATAATCCAAAGGAAGCAGATATAATAATAGTAAATACTTGTGGTTTTATAGAGTCAGCAAAGCAAGAATCTATAGACACAATTTTAGAGATGGCAGAATACAAGAATAAGTATAAGTGTAAAATGTTGATAGCTACAGGTTGTCTTACACAAAGATACGGAAAAGAGTTACAAGAATTAATGCCAGAAATAGATATTACTCTTGGAGTTAATGATTACGAAAAGATTAATGAGTATATAATGAATTTCATTAATAATGATGAAAAGTTAATAGAAGTAAATTATTCAGATCAAAAGATTAATGAAGGTATAAGAATTCTTACAACAAAATCTCATACAGCATATCTAAGGATAGCAGAAGGTTGCAACAATTTCTGTACTTATTGTATTATTCCTAAAATAAGAGGAAAATTTAGAAGTAGAGATAAAGAAAGCATTATTAAAGAAGCTGAATTATTAAGCAAGAGTGGCGTAAAAGAATTAATTTTAATAGCTCAAGACTTAACTATGTATGGTACAGACCTTTATGGTGGACAAAAGTTACATGAATTATTAAGAGAATTATCAAAGGTTGATGGAATTGAATGGATAAGACTATTATATTGTTATCCAGAAGAAATCTATGATGAATTAATAGATGAAATAGCTAACAATAATAAGGTAGTCAAATATTTAGATTTGCCAATACAACATATAAGCAATAACATTTTAAGATTAATGGCAAGAAAAACAAGCAAAGAAGCTATAATAAATAAGATTGAAACATTAAGGAAAAGAATTCCTGATATTGTAGTAAGAACTTCTTTAATTGTAGGGTTTCCAGGTGAAACAGAAGAAGATTTTAATGAATTAACAAAGTTTTTACAAGATTATAAATTAGATAATGTAGGGGTGTTTAAATATTCTCAAGAGGAGGGAACACCAGCTGCAAAGATGGAAAATCAAGTTCCTGAAGAGATAAAGGAAATTAGAGAAAGAAACTTAATGTTAGTTCAACAAGAAGTGGCAAAAGAAATAAATGAATTGAAAATTAGTAATATTTATGATATTCTTGTTGAAGGACATAATGGAGAATATTACTATGGAAGAAGTTATGAAATGGCTCCTGAAATAGATGGTGTAGTATTCTTTGATTCAGAAGAGAATATAAAAACTGGGGCAATAGTTAAAGTTAAGATTACTAATTGTGCCGATTATGATTTAATGGGAGTTGTGGTTTATGAATCTTGCAAATAAATTAACTGTAATTAGAATCTTTTTAGTTCCCATCTTTTTAATATTTATTGCTGTTCAAGGCATACCATATGGTACATTTATTGCAACATTTATATTTATTTTAGCGTCACTTACAGATAAGTTGGATGGGTATATAGCTAGGAGCAGGAATCAAATTACTAACTTTGGAAAGTTTATGGACCCCCTTGCAGACAAGCTGCTTGTAACATCAGCTTTAATATCTTTAGTAGAGCTACAAATGGTACCTAGTTGGGCAGCTATAGTTATAATTGCAAGAGAGTTTGCTGTATCTGGATTAAGAACAATAGCAGCTTCAGAAGGAAAAGTAATAGCTGCTAGTTGGTGGGGCAAGATAAAGACAGTAATACAAATAATAGCTATAGTGCTATTGTTATTACAATTTAATATTACTACATCTTCATACTTAACAAATTTAGTTGAATCAAGTAGTGTTTGGAATTGGTTCTTCATGAATGTACCTAGTTGGATGTTAAATATATCTGTAGTAATAACATTAATATCTGGTTGGGATTATTTTAGAAAGAATAAGCATACAATTGATATGAATAAATAAGATACATGTGAGATCGTACTAATATATTTAGCACGATCTCTTTTTTAAAACAATTTAAAGGTAACATTAGCAGTTAAATCAGTAATTTTTTATAAAATTTAATAAAAGATATATAGATGTATAAAAACAATCAGTTATGATAATACTAAAGAGGAAATTGCCATAAAATGGAGAAAAGAAAGTTTTATATTGACTATAAATAATAAATACTATATAATATGATTATAGAACATAAGTTCGTTTATGAAAGAGGTGTAAGAATAAAAATGAGTAACATAAATATGGATAAATTAAAGGCTATAGAAAGTGCTATGAACCAAATAGAGAAGCAATTTGGTAAAGGTTCTGTAATGAAATTAGGAGAAGATAGCACATTAAGTATCGATTCTATATCAACAGGATGTTTAGATCTTGATATAGCACTTGGTATTGGTGGAGTTCCAAAGGGAAGAATAGTAGAAATATATGGACCTGAAAGTTCAGGTAAAACAACAGTTGCATTACATATTGCTGCTGAAGCTCAAAAGGCTGGTGGAGCAGTAGCTTTTATTGATGCTGAACATGCTTTAGATCCTAGTTATGCAAGAAAGATTGGTGTCGATACTGAAAATCTTATAGTTTCACAACCAGATACAGGAGAACAAGGTCTTGAAATAGCAGAAGCCTTAGTTAGATCTGGTGCTATTGATGTTCTTGTAGTTGACTCTGTTGCTGCATTAGTACCAAGAGCAGAAATTGAAGGAGAAATGGGTGATTCTCACGTAGGGTTACAAGCAAGACTTATGTCTCAAGCATTAAGAAAGTTAGCAGGAACTATTAGTAAAACTAATTGTGTTGCAATATTCATTAACCAACTAAGAGAAAAAGTTGGAATTATGTTTGGTAATCCAGAAACTACAACAGGTGGTAGAGCACTTAAATTCTATGCTTCTGTAAGATTAGATGTTAGGAGAATAGATTCAATTAAGCAAGCTGATGCTATAATAGGTAATAGAACTAGAGTAAAAGTAATGAAGAATAAGGTAGCTCCTCCATTTAAACAAGCTGAGTTTGATATTATGTACAATGAAGGTATCTCAAGAACAGGTAATATAGTAGATGTTGGAGTTAAGGAAGGAATAGTACAAAAGAGTGGAGCTTGGTTCTCTTATGGAGATGTTAGATTAGGTCAAGGTAGAGAAAATGCTAAGATTTACTTAAAGGATAATCCTGAAGTAGCGCTAGAAATTGAAAATCAAATTAGAGAGAAGCATTCTTTACCTTTATATGTTGGTGAAGCTGAAGTTAAAAAAGAAGTATCTATAGATAAAGAATAAAAAAGAGGCGGTATACCGTCTCTTTTTTTGTTGTATATTATATGTAAAGAAAATAAAAGTAAATAATAGCAAGAAAAATAGATTATAAAAAAAGAATAAAAAGGTTTTCATAATGAGCGAAATGGATAGAAAACAAGAGGTAAAGCTAGTAAAATAGTGTATTTATAATATAATAAAGGGAATACTTATAAAGACGTGCTAACTTGACATAATTTGATTTTTCAGATAAAATAATAACAAATACTGGTTTATCATATTCCTATAAACAGTGAGAATTATATGATACCTACTATGCTTTCTTGTTTACTTATAATAGAAAGTTTACAAGCTAGGAGGTGTTTACGTGCAAACGTATATGATAATATTAATAGACATTGTTGTTTTATTAGTTTTAGGAATAGTATTTTATAAAACGATTCAAGCAGCATCAAAAAAGAAAATAGAATTACTTGAAAAAGAAGCTACAACTGTTTTAGAAAATTCAAAGAAAGAAGCAGAAGCTTTAAAGAAAGAAGCTATTTTGGAAGCAAAAGAAGAAGTTCATAGATTAAGAACTGATTGTGAAAGAGATTCACGAGAAAGAAGAAATGAAGTTCAAAGGCTTGAAAGAAGATTAATACAAAGAGAAGAGTCTTTAGATAAAAAGAGTGACTCTTTACAAAAGAAAGAAGATGCACTAAATGAGAGAGTGAACGAAGTTCAAAAAATGGAGGAAAAGGTTCAAGAGGTTTATAATCAAAGAAGAGAAGAACTTGAAAGAGTTTCAGGATTATCATCTGATGAAGCAAGACAAATCCTTTTAGAAGAAGTTCGTAAAGAAGTATCTCATGATGCAGCTTTAATGATTAAGGACATCGAGAGTAGGGCAAAGGAGGAAGCAGATAAAAAGGCAAGAGAAATTATTACCACTGCTATCCAAAGATGTGCAGCAGACCACGTGTCTGAAACAACAGTACATGTAGTAGCCCTACCAAATGATGAAATGAAGGGTAGAATAATAGGTAGAGAAGGTAGAAACATTAGAACCCTAGAGACGTTAACAGGAGTAGATTTAATTATAGATGATACTCCGGAAGCAGTTATCTTATCAAGTTTTGATCCAATTAGGAGAGAAGTTGCTAGGATGGCACTAGAAAAGTTAATAGTGGATGGCAGAATACATCCGGCAAGAATCGAAGAGATGGTTGAAAGAGCTCAAAAAGATGTTGAAAATGACATTAAGGAAGAAGGAGAACAAGCAGCACTAGAAACAGGTGTGCATGGACTTCACCCAGAACTTATAAGACTACTTGGTAGATTGAAATATAGAACAAGTTATGGACAAAATGTTCTAAAACATTCCATAGAAGTTTCATATTTAGCTGGTTTAATGGCTTCAGAATTAGGATTAGATGTTACTCTAGCTAGAAGAGCTGGCTTACTACACGATATTGGAAAGGCTGTAGATCAAGAGCAAGAGGGACCTCACGCTTTAATAGGTGGAGATCTTGCTAAAAAGTATCATGAGTCACCAATAGTAGTTAATGCAATTGCGGCCCATCACGGCGATGTTGAAATGCAATCTTTAGAAGCTATATTGGTTCAAGCAGCAGATGCTGTATCTGCAGCTAGACCAGGTGCAAGAAGAGAAACTCTAGAAGCCTATATCAAGAGATTAGAGAAATTGGAAGAAATTGCAAATTCGTATGAAGGTGTAGAAAAATCATATGCCATTCAAGCTGGTAGAGAGATTAGAATTATGGTTAAACCAGATCATGTTGACGATTTAGGTGCAGTTGAACTTGCACATAACATTGTTAAGAGCATTGAAGAACAGCTAGAATATCCAGGACAAATAAAGATAAATGTTATAAGAGAAACTAGAGCAGTAGATTTTGCAAAATAAAGAATTAGAGTTGTTAATATTATTCAATATTAACAACTCTTTTAAAATTATTATTATTTTAGAAAAAAAGTAGTTAAAAAAAAGGATTTTAAAAGTTTACATAGAATATATTTAATAGAGAAAAGTAATTATATTTTATTTTGTAAACGATTAGTAGGTCTGGGAGGAGAAATAAAAATGGAAGTATTAAAAGTATCAACAAAATCTAATCCAAATTCAGTTGCAGGTGCTTTAGCTGCAATTATAAAGGAAAAAAATATTGTAGAAATACAAGCTGTAGGAGCAGGAGCAATAAATCAAGCTGTTAAGGCTATAGCTATCGCTAGAGGCTTTGTTGCGCCAAGCGGTAAAGATATCGTTTGCATTCCAGCATTCACTGACATAGAGATTGATGGTGAAGAAAGAACTGCAATTAAATTAATTGTACAACCTAGATAAAGAATAAGCTTACCTTTATTGTGATATGAAAGATAAGATTTATAAAAGTCTTGAAATTCTTTTCAATCTCATATATAATAATAAAAGTTAAGTGAAAGCTTATAGAATATTTAAAGAGGTGAATGTAATGGTTTCAAAAGAAGTTGTAGTTAAGAATGGAACTGGTTTACATGCTAGACCAGCAACTTTATTAGTTAAGAAGGCTTCATCTTTCAAATCAGATGTAAGCATAGAATTCAATGGTAAGAAAGCAAACGTTAAGAGCTTAATAGGAGTTCTTTCATTAGCTGTAACTAAGGATTCTGTAATAAACGTTATTGCTAACGGTGATGATGAAGCTTTAGCTGTTGAAGAAATAGTTAAGTTAATTGAAAACTTAGAAGACTAGTATGTCAAAAAAGGTTTCTCGTAAGAGGAACCTTTTATTTGTTTTCAAAAATATATTTGCATCTAAATACTAGTGATATTAAGTCAATACTACTTAAGAATATAAGAAAGTAAAAGAGTCTAAGTATTAAGGCAGAACCAAACGAAAGTATATAAAAAATATTGATATTTATTAAAGCAAGTATGCCATAATTGAGTCCACCTAAAAGAGAAATTAAAAATGAAATTTTATCGAAAATATTTAATTTGCACATTATATAGTTCACTCCTATCAAAAGTTTGTTCTAATTTAATTTATATGTAAACAAAACATAAATATTACTAGGTTAAATATTTTTTTTATAAAGTAATGTAAAATTTAAAAAAATATGATATAATACGAATGATGTTTTGCAGAAATAAAAATATATTCGTATGGAGGTAAGTGATGAGAAATTTATATAATAGCCCATTAAATTCAAGATATGCTTCAAAGGAAATGAGTTACATATTTTCGGATGATATGAAGTTCACAACTTGGAGAAAGTTATGGGTTGCTTTAGCAGAGTGCGAAAAAGAATTAGGATTAAACATAACTGATGAACAAATTAATGAGTTAAAATCTCATATTGATAATATAAATTATGAAGATGCAATTAAGAGAGAAAAAGAAGTAAGACATGATGTAATGAGTCATGTATATGCGTATGGATTACAATGTCCAAGTGCAAAAGGAATCATACATTTAGGTGCTACAAGTTGTTATGTAGGTGATAATACAGATGTAATAATTATGAGAGATGCACTTTTATTAGTTAAAAAGAAGATAGTAACTGTATTAGATAGATTAAGTAAATTTGCTATGCAATATAAGGATATGCCTACTCTAGGATTTACACATTTCCAACCTGCACAATTAACTACTGTTGGTAAGAGAGCTACCTTATGGATGCAAGATTTAGTAATGGATATTGAGAATATAGACCATTTATTATCAACTTTAAAGTTAAGAGGGGTTAAGGGAACAACTGGTACTCAAGCAAGTTTCATGAACTTATTTGAAGGGGATGAAGCTAAAGTTAAATCTCTTGATAAAATGGTTGCTGAAAAAATGGGATTTGATAAGAGTTTTGGAGTAACAGGTCAAACTTATCCAAGAAAGCTTGATTCAATAATCTTAAACACATTATCAGAAGTTGCTCAAAGTGCCTATAAGTTTTCAAATGATTTAAGATTACTTCAAAATATGAAGGAGATGGAAGAGCCATTTGAAAAGCATCAAATTGGTTCCTCAGCTATGGCGTATAAGAGAAATCCTATGAGAAGTGAAAGAATGGGAGCTCTTGCCAGATACGTTATAGTTGATGCATTAAACCCAGCAATAACAGCTTCAACTCAATGGTTTGAAAGAACTTTAGACGACTCTGCAAATAAGAGAATTTCAGTAGCAGAAGCTTTCCTAGCTTTAGATGGTGTATTAAATCTTTATATAAATATATCAGAAAATATGGTTGTTTATGATAAAGTAATAGCAGCTCATGTTAATAATGAATTACCATTTATGGCTACTGAAAATATTATGATGGAATCAGTTAAAAGAGGCGGAGATAGACAAGAACTTCATGAAAGAATTAGAGAACATTCAATGGCTGCAGCTCAAAGGGTTAAGGGTGAGGGGTTAGATAATGATCTTATTAAGAGAATCATTGCAGATAATAGTTTTAATCTTTCAAAAGAAGAAATTTTAGCTATAATAGATCCAACAAAGTTTGTAGGTAGAGCCCCAAGCCAAGTTGTTGAATTTATTGATGAGTATATTACTCCGATCATAGAAGATAATAAGGATGCTGTTGATATTCATAGTGAAATCAATGTATAGTTTAGCAAAAAGTCCGAGCATGGTATGCTTGGACTTTTTCTGCTATAATAGTTATAGTTAAAGAAAACATTTACGCCATCTAATAAAAGGAGTAGAAAATTAATTATGAAAAGATATATTATTGCTTTAGATCAAGGAACCGCAAAGTTCTTCAAAGAGACATAATTAGTATATTGTAAAGTAATCACCATCAAATTCTATATAATCTATTATATTTCTTATGCTTTGTTGTTTTTCTTTCATGTCTAATTTATTGAAGCTATCTATAAAATCATTGAATTCTTTTTCATTATTAAATAAGTGGTTTGACTTTTTATTTTCCATAGCTATCAATTTTTGAGTTTTAATATTTTTCAAGTTATTAAGCTCTGTTTCGTAAGCTTCTATGGTTTTTACAAGCCTATTAGCAAGAGATTCATTGGCTAATGCAAGTTTATCCACTAATCCTATTATTAATTTGTCTTTTTCATCTATTTGCTTTGTGATTACATTAATTTCAGATAATAAGTTATTTTCTTTAGAATTATCATTTATGGTATCTTCATCTAAAGTAAATTTCTTTAATTCATCTAGTATTAAGTTTTCTGCTTTAGATACATTTATGTATTTTTTCATACAGTTGTTAGGGCACATTAGGTATACCCCCGTATTAGTCGTTCTTACCTTCATGTACTTGTTGCAGTGAGTACACTTAACCATTTGTGCTAGCCATGTCTTAGACGATATGCGAGGGGCTCTGTGCCCGTCATATGTCTTTAACCTTACTTGCACTTGAATCCAATCAGAATCGCTTATAACAGCTTCATGTTTAGATATAACCGCTATCTTATTAGAGTTACTAGATCCCTTTTTGCCGTAAGTTAAATAACCATTTCCCATTCTGTCTTCGTAAGAGATTACTTCATATCCAATATTACCTAAATACTCATTAGCTAGTTGGCTGCTTTTCATATATAAAGGATTTCTTAAAATAAGTTTAATACCTTTTGAAGTCATTTTTAATTCTCTGCCTAAGTCGTTGGCACTTTTTCCTTTTAAAAAGCTGTTAAATATATAAGAAATAGTTTCACCATCTATAAGCTTTAAATAAGAGCCATAAGGTGTTTTATCAATTTCATATCCAAACGGAGTAGGACCACCAGAGTATCGTCCTTCTCTGGCTAACTGGTTCATACTATCAATAACTCTTGCTTTTATATTTTCTCTTTCCATTTCCGCAAGGGAAGCAAGTAAAGTGACCATCATTTTACCAGCTGGAGTGCTAGGATCATATCCTTCTGTTATTGATACCAAATCAGTATTATAACTTTTGAATAGTTCGAGTGTAGTTAAGAAGTCAAGAGTGTTACGTGCTATTCTATCAAATTTATAGCATACAACAATATCAAATTCACCATTAGAAACCCTTCTTGATAATTCCTGGAAAGCTGGTCTATCTGTATTTTTACCACTTATACCTCTATCTTGAAAAACTTCAAAAGTATTTTCACCTTTGAAGTAATTTGTGCATAATTCTTTTTGAGATTCTAAACTTATAGACCTGTCATCACCAGCAACGGATTTCCTTACATATATTGCGATTCTCATGAAATCACCTCATTATTTGTCATTATTTCTAATGCTTAATTTATACATAATTTCTTTCATTAATGTTTTATTTAAAAATTCTTCTGTATCTTTATCCATTTTTCCATCAGGTGAAATTAATCCGTTATCAATAAAGCTATTTATAATATTATCAAGTACCTCATAAGAATGAACTTTTATATCTTCGTTAGAATCAATAAAATATTCAATAGGTTTATTGGCAATCTTAGAAAGCTTAGTTATTATATTTAGATTGCCAACAATTCTTCCTTGTTCAATCTCGCTTATATAGCTTCTACTAACTTCACATAATTTAGCTAATTCTGCTTGTGTTAATTTTAGTTCGACTTTTCTTATGTATTTAACTTTGTCTGCAAAATTCATCTTCTATCACCTTTCATTATTACAGATTTACTGTCTTTATGTATTAATAATAAACAAAAAAACAGTAAAAGTCAACATTTTTATAGTAATTTGAAGTAAACGGAAGGTACACAGAGATGGTTTGTCTACATAACGTTTTAAGTGTTAATATGAAGTTTGTTGAATGACATAAAATCTGTCACAATGATTTTGAAAGGAGGGAAAAATATGGAACTAAAACAATTAAGATTGGACAAACATATAACTCTTGTAGGTGCTTCAAAAGAAATTGATATACCTAGAGACAGACTTTCTAGAATAGAAAAAGGAATAAGCGATTTGCCAGCAAGATGTGTGATGAAACTAGCTGAATTATATTCAACAACACCAGATAATATAATTACATTACATCAAAAAGACATAGAAACATTTTGCAAAAAGGACTTATTAGGGGAATTAGACAGAGCAGAATTTTTTTTAAAATCAAAAGACAGAAAATCTGTCATTTAAGAGGTGCAATGATGAAGGTAATTATCAAAGATGAAAAAAAACTTATAAAAAAGCTTTCTTTAGAAGTAAGAAGATTAACAAAAGGTTATTAAAATAGGACAAGCCTTAGTTAAAAACCATACCCACTAAGGACTAAGAGGGATGCATTGTAGCGGTTAATAAATTTTGGGAGGAATGTAAATGAAAGGAATACAGGTTTTCAGCAACGAACAATTTGGACAAGTAAGAGTAATTACTAAAGATGGGGAGCCTTGGTTTGTAGGTAAAGATGTATCTGAAATATTAGGATATTTAGAACCTAACAAAGCAATAACAAGACATACAGATGAAGATGACAGGATAAAACATCCTATCACAGATAATTTGAAAAGAGTACAAGAAACTTGGGTTATTAATGAAAGTGGATTATATAGTTTGATTTTTGGTTCAAAGATGGAAAGCGCAGCAAAATTTAAAAGATGGGTAACAAGTGATGTACTACCATCTATTCGTAAACATGGAATGTATGCAACAGATGAACTTATAAATAACCCAGACTTGCTAATAGCAGCAGCAACCAAGATTAAGGAAGAAAGACAGGCTAGATTAGAGGCTGAAAAGCTAAGGGACAAGCTAATACACCAAAACAAGCTATATACCACAAGCGAGATTGCAAAGGAACTAGGGTTAAAGAGTGCCACCAAGTTAAATGGGTTACTTGCAGAAAAGAAAATCCAGTACAAGCAAAATAAGACCTGGTTACTTTATTCCAAGTATGCAGATTGTGGCTATGTAAGTATCAAGCAAGACATTTTGGATAGTGGACATATCATATATGACAGAAAGTGGACAGGCAAAGGTAGGGACTTCATATTAAATTTATTTAAGGAGGAAATGTAATGAAAGAATTAACATTCAGAGAGGTTATAGCAAATATCAAAGACGGAGAAATTTGGGAACATAGAAATTTTGTAATTGAAATTGAAGACGATGGAAACCATGAAATTAAGATAAGACATAAAAAAGGATTTAACGATTGTTCTGCAATATATTTTGAACCAAGTGATAAATTTCAACTTCAAAGAAAAAAATACTCCTTTGCAGAAGCATTTAAGGCTTATGAGGAAGGTAAGGAAATAGAGAGTTGCATCAATAGTGATTGGTACTACAAATTAGGTGAGTGTGAATTGCTTGTTTGTGCTAAGGAAATCAAGGGTGAGTGGTACATAAATGATTAAGGAATTAGCATTTAAGCACAAAGTGTTTCTAGAGAATTTAGGAATTGACTATAACAACTATTTATTTGTCGGCAAGGGTGCTGATTACTACAGATTTATGGACAAGCACTCTAAGCAAGTATTTGACATAAGAAGATAAATGTAAATGAATATTAAAGAATTGGAAAGGGGTATAAAAAATGTTAACAAGTAATGCAAGTATATTATTAAAAGTTTTTTCAAGTGTGTTTTTAGGAGCAGTATTCTTAATGGGTTTTTTCTCATGGGGGTATAGCAAAAACAAGGTAGACAAGCTTAGAAGTAGCTTCTTTACAGTAGGAAGCTTGATAAGTTTTCTATATACAATAAATATTTAAGGAGGTGAAATAAATGACAGAGGAATTAGCAAGAGATAGCCAGGGTAGATATGCTTATAATCCAGAATACTTTGGAAAAACTGGCAAACCTTATTCGCAAGACGACCATGATTATCTTGTTAAATGGTATGACAAAATTCCGCTTGACGAAATGGCATTTGCACTTGAGAGAACACCAACAAGTATAGAAGCTAGAATGAGGTACTTGAAGAAAAATGGATTGTTATATACTTACAAAGCACCAGCACCAAAGCCACTAAGATACAAAGATATTAAATCTCAAATAGATACAGTAGTGGCAAAGTATTTTAATGGCATACCACTAAATGTGATCTTAGAAAAAAATAAGGCTAATGCTTAAGCACCACCAAAAGCAAATAGCCAAAACAAAATAATCAATATTAATTATACCAAATAAAATCAACAAATATCAAGAGGAGTGATTTATTAATGAGTAATGTTAAAGGTTATAAAGTTTTTAATCCCGATTGGACTTGCAGAGGGTTTCAATATGAAGTAGGTAAGACATTCGAACATGATGGAAATATAGAGTTGTGCGGCAGCGGTTTTCACTTTTGCCAAAAAGCTAGTGATTGTTTTAAGTATTATGATTTCAATTCCAATAACAAAGTTGCAGAAGTTGAAGCACTTGATCTAGTTGAAACAGAAGGTAATAAGTCAGTAACAAATAAGATTCATATTGTTAGAGAAATCCCATGGCAAGAATTATTGACTATTGTAAACACTGGTAAAGACTGTACCGGACTAAAAAACACAGGGGACAGGAACACAGGGAACTGGAATACAGGGGACTGGAACACAGGGGACAGGAACACAGGGAACTGTAACACAGGGGACAGGAACACAGGGAACTGTAACACAGGGGACTGGAACACAGGGGACAGGAACACAGGGAACTGTAACACAGGGGACAGGAACACAGGGAACTGTAACACAGGGGACTGTAACACAGGGGACAGGAACACAGGGAACTGGAACACAGGGAACTGGAACACAGGGAACTGGAACACAGGGGACTGTAACACAGTTGATTTCTCTAATGGTGTTTTCTGTACTAAAGAAGATACAATAAAGATTTTTGATAAAGAAAGCAATATGACATTAAGCGAGTGGAGAGAAAGTAGAGCAAGAAGAATAATAGCTTGGAATATGGAGACAACAGTATGGATTTATCAAAGAAACATGACAGAACAAGAAAAAGAGCAATACCCATCATATAAGACCACAGGCGGTTACTTGAAAGTATTTACTTATGAAGAAGCTTGGAAGAACCTTTGGAATAGTATTACAGACGAAGAAAAACAAGAAATAATTAATATTCCAAACTTTGATAAGAACAAGTTCAAAGAAATCACAGGAATAGAAATATAGGGAGGTTTTAGATATGAGTAAATTTAAAGTTGGCAATAAGGTAACAGGCGTGAATCTAAACCAATGCATGTATGGTAAAAAGGCAAGGGTTATAAAGATAGTAAACTTTTGTGGAATGACAGGTTATATTTTAGATGAATTTCCTGTGATTAAATGGTGGGAAGACGAATTAAAGCTAATAGAACCAGCAACAGAAGAGTTCACCTTCGAGGAAGTAATAGCAAGGATTAAAGAAGGGGAAGTTTATCAAAACAGCTTAAGTAGTATATCTAAGATAGATGGATGTATAGAAGTTGTCAGCATTAATAGAAGTGGTCGCACTATTCCAAAAGGTGAGGAATATATTGTGAGATTTGAAACTAATAACTATAAACTAGTTCCTAAAAAGAATAATTATTTACTATTTGTAGTAGAACACAAAGAAGGTGGAAAGAGATACTTATTCAGAAGCGATTTAGACCATACTTTAGACGATATGGTGGTATGCGATACTTGCCAAGGTAAGTCTTACGGAAAGATGATTAAGGTAGTTACTAAGGAACTTACAGAAGAAGAATACAAGCAATATAAACCAATAGTAAAGATAATCTCTAAAGGTTGTCCGTTCTAGGGGGTGCGATATGGAATTGCCAAGTTGTATGTATGACTACAGACACGAAAACCCACAAGCTAAGAAAATATATACTTGCAGTTGTTGCGGATATGGAATTTATATAGGTGATGCTTACTGGAATATATCGGGGCAGATAATCTGTGAGGAATGTATAGAGCATCTAAAAAATGAAGCAGAGGAGGGATAAGAATGTACGAAAATTGTAAATTGCAAAATATAAAAACTGTACTAGCTTGTTATGGCGATAAAATGACAGATAAAGAACTTACTCAAATAGCAATTAGGGTAAATGCAGCTAAAGAAAGAATTGATAGGGAGGAAAGAAATAATGGCTAATGATATGCAAACTCTAGTGTTAAAGAACACTAATACTCAACTTTCTTCAATGTTGGAAAAAGAAGCACAAGCCTTACCAAAAGGTTTTAATACATTAAGATTTAAGCAAAATGCAATGACAGTATTAAGCAGCTTAGATTTAAGCAAGATGAGAGGGCAAGAGTTTAACCTTGCTAGGTGCATTATAAAAGGTGCATACCTAGGGTTAGATTTCAGCAACAAGGAATGCTATGTAATTACCTATGGTGGTAAGCCAGAGTTTATGACCGATTATAAGGGCGAGGAAAAGTTAGTTTATAACTATTCAGTAAGACCAGTTAAAAATATATATTCCCAAGTAGTTAAAGAAGGGGAAAAATTCGAGATCATTACCAATGGAACTGAAAAAACAATAATTCATAACCAAGGTATAAGCGACAAGCCAATAATTGGGGCGTATACAGTTGTAACTTATGAAGATGGGACAATAAATACAGAAATAATGACTAAAAAAGAAATAGAAGTTGTTAGAGATAAATTTAGTAAACAATCGAGGGGAAAAGCTTGGGGCGATAGTTTCGGTGAAATGGCTAGAAAAACAGTGCTAAGAAGAATGTGTAAGCATATTCAACTTAATTTCGATACCATTGAACAACAACAAGCTTGGAATTCCACTTCTGATGTTAATTTCGAGGATAAACCTACAGAAGTTACCAAAAGTCAAATTGAGAAAGATTTAGAAGCAGACGGAACTATTCAAGATGTAAGTTTTGAGGAAGTGAAAGAATAATGAAAATTAACAAAGATAATTATTACTCGCTAGAAGCCGATTTAAGCACTATGTCGGTTAGCCAATATAAGTTATGGCTAAAGTGTGAAAGACAAGCCCTAGCGAAGATTAGAGGGGAATATAAGGCATTAGAAACAGATGCCTTTCTCCTTGGTAAATATGTACACGCGTTCAGTGAGGGAACACTAGAAAAATTCAAGGAGGAAAATCCAAGTTTATACTCCAGCCAAGGTAAGACTAAAGGACAACTTAAATCCACTTTCAAGGTAGCTGAAACTATGGTTAAGGCATTGGAAAATGATAAGGCTTGTATGAAGTTCCTGGAAGGGGAAAAGGAAGTAATAATTGAAGGTGAGTTATTCGGAGTTAAGTGGAGGGGCATGGTTGATATTCTTAACCTAGAAAAAGGATTCTTTAGTGATCTAAAAACAACCCAAGGCATTCACAAAAAATATGGTGGATTAACTTTCATAGAGCATTATGGATATATAGAACAAATGGCGATATATAGGGAGTTAATTAAGCAGCAGTTTGGTAAAGACTTAATACCTTACATTGTAGCAGTTGAAAAGAATGATAACCCACTAAAGGCAATCGTGAGGGTTGATGAATATTACACCCAGCCAAAGCTATCGGAAATTGAGTTTAATCTCGAAAGAATAATGCAAGTCAAGAATGGCGAGGTTGAACCAATAGGTTGTGGAGAGTGTGATTATTGCAGAAAGAACAGTAAGGTTACACAGATTTTAAGTATAGAAGATTTGTAGGAGGGGTTTAAATGAAAAATTATGCAAATGCTAATGGTTTAAAAGATACAGGAATTAAGCCACATCAAATACTTGTAGCATCAACAAGTGAACCAGATTACGAAATGTGCAGACAAATACTACTTGTAGATGTTGACGGATTAGAATATGACGAATACTTACTTTTAGAAGGTGGACATTGTAGTTGTTATGACTTTGACGAAACAGATTGGCATGGAACTATCTACACAAAGGGAGAACTAATCAAACTGGCAGAAGCTGCTTACAACGAGAATGATGTGTTTTGGAAGCAAGTATTAGAACAAATGTAAGGCGGTGATAATTTGGCAGATGTACACAAATCTTATTATGCAATAATACCAGCCAACATAAGGTACGATTCAAGCATTACCCCTAATGCAAAGTTGCTATACGGAGAGATTACCGCGCTTTGCAATGAAAAAGGGTATTGCTGGGCAAACAATGAGTATTTTGCATCACTATACGGAGTTAGTAAAGTATCAATATCTAAATGGATAAGGCAACTAGTAAAAAAGGGATATATTGATTCTGTATTGGAGTACAAGGAGGGTACTAAAGAAATCTTAAATAGGTATTTAACAATTGTTAATGACCCTATTAAAGAAAAGTTTAATACCCCTATTAAAGAAAAGTTTAAAGATAATAATACATTAATTAATAATACATCTAATAATAAAAAAGAAAAAAGAAAAACTGAATTTGATTTATTGATAGAAGGATATACAGAAGATTTGCAACTAAGAAATACAATATATGAGTTTCTAAAGATGAGAAAGGCAATAAAAGCACCAATGACAAGTAATGCTTTAAAGCTAATGCTTAATAAATTGGATAGATTAGCACCTAAGGACATTCATTGTGATTTAAGGATTTCGATACTAGAACAAAGTATTATGAACTCCTGGAAGGGAATATTTGAACTTAAAGAAGAGCTTAAAAAGAAAGTAGTTCCGGAGGATAGACACTATGGATTTGATAGCTAATGAAGAAATTGAACAAAATGTACTTGGTGCGATACTGGTTGATAGTAGTTTATTCTATAAGATTTTAGACTTGAATGAGGAAGTATTCTATTCTACTGCACATCAGACTTTATTTAGAGCCTTTAAAAGCGTTTCTAAGGAGTTCCAAAAGATAGATATAGGATTAGTCGGAAATTATATTAAAACCTTTCAGCCGAAGGGATTGACCATCTCATACGTGTCTAATTTAATGCTATCTGTTCCAAGTACAAGTAACTTTGATGAATACCTGGATATATTAATAGACTTGTACCAAAAACGAGAGATAAGAAAGCTATTTCAAAAAGTGGACTTTAAAGAAAGCAGCAACATAATAAAAGAAAAGTTACTAGGTGCATTAAATAATGTGTACCAGCAAAAAGCTAAGGATATAAACACCGGCGAAATGGTTATGGATAGACTTGATTCGATACTATCCCATGAAGAAAGAAAAGGGCTTAAAACAGGATTTTGGGCGATAGATAATAATTTAAAAGGCTTTCATGGTGGCGAATTAATAACAATAGCAGCTAGATCACAAGTTGGAAAAACCACTTTTGCAGTAAATGTGTTCACTTACATGGCTTTGTATGGATATAAACCACATTATTTTAGCTTAGAAGTTCCACGAGAAGAAGTGTTAAATAAAATGCTTTCTTTACAGAGTGGCATTGAAAGTAAGTATATAAGGTTTAATAACGTACCGCAAGAAGATGAGGAAAAACTAGTACAAGTTGGTTCAATACTAGCTGGTAAAAACTTTTATATTCGTGATGATAGAAGCGATATTGAAGCGATAACCATGAAAATAAGGGAAGAAGTAATAAATAGCAACTTAGATATAGCATTTATTGACTTAATTAATAGAGTTACTACCAAAGAAAAGGCTGGCACTAAGGCTGAATATATTGGGAATATAACAAGAAGGTTAAAATTACTTGCTATGGAGTTAAATATTCCAATAGTAATCATGGCTCAAATTAATAGGACGGTTGATAAGCAAGTAGATAAAAGACCAACGTGTGCTGATTTAAAAGAATCTGGAAGCATAGAAGAAGATTCGGATGTAATAATCGGACTTTATAGGGACCCGAGGTTATCAGATGCAAACTATAGAAGGGATAATAAAATAGAAGCTGATTTTACTAGCGATAATCCAGATAAGAATCCGGAACGTATAGAAATGATTTTTATGAAGTCTAGGTACACAGGAAATGGAACAATTCCACTAAGGTATTCGGGAAATATAAATAAAATATCAGATGTTTATTAAAAATAGGAGAAATTTATGGATGGTTACTTGTCAAAACTAGTAGAGTTAATAAAAGAAGGTAAAACCAATAAGGAAATAAAGGCTGAATTTTGGGTTAATGATAGCCAATTAACCTATATGAGAAACAAGTTAGGGATATTCACTAAAAACAATAGAAAGAAGGTATACAAATATGAATAAGACAGTATTAATCGGGAATTTAACTAAAGATATAGATTTAAAATTTCAAGCTGGGAGTGGCTTGGCAATAGGAAAATTTAGTTTAGCAGTTGCTAGACAAAAGAAAGGTGAAACAGATTTTATTAACTGTATAGCATTTGGAAAAACTGCCGAAACAATGAGCCAATATCTATTCAAAGGTTCAAAAGTAGCTATTGAGGGACATATACAAACTGGAAACTACACTAATAAAGACAATCATAAGGTTTATACAACACATGTCGTTATAGATAGATTTGAGTTCGTTGGTGGCAAGAATGAAGGACAAGCACCAAGCAATAATCAATCAAGTTTTGGAAATGATATAGTTCCAGATAATGACATTGATTGTCCGTTCTAAAGTCGTAATTGCAAGAAAGTGAGAAATAAAAAGAAGTAATACTAGTTAATATGTATGGCCATACCTTCAGACGTGGAGGGAAAAGAAATATGGATAATAAAAAAATAAAAATAGAACTATACAATGATAATTTTCAAAATTACAAGAGATACAGTATACCAAAAGCTCAATTAGTAATTGCAGATATTCCATATAACGTTGGCACTAACTTTTATGGAAGCAATCCTATGTGGTATAAAGGCGGAGATAATAAGAATGGTGAGAGCAAATTAGCAGGCAAAGCTGCATTTAATTCGGATTTTAATTTTAATATTGCAGAGTATTTCCATTTCTGCAACAGGTTATTAAAGAAAGAACCTAATAAGCCGGTGCCAAGAGGAAGAAGTTCAGATGCGCCATGTATGATTATATTTTGTGCTTTTGAGCAAATAGAAAGTGTAAAACAGTACGCTAAGAAATATGGATTTAAAAATAGTATTCCATTAGTGTTTATAAAAAATTATAGTCCACAAGTATTGAAAGCAAATATGCGAATTGTTGGTGCGACAGAATATGCATTAGTGCTTTATAGAGATAAGCTACCTAAATTTAGAAATGGCTTACAGGTAGATGAGAATGGAAAAAATATAAAGGGGACAGGGCATATGATTTTTAACTGGTTTGAATGGAAGAGAGATAATACAAAAGAATATCCTAAAATTCATCCATCACAAAAACCGGTTGGATTATTGAAACAGTTAATAGAAATATTTACTGATGAAGGGGATGTTGTAATTGACCCTTGCGCAGGAAGTGCTACAACATTAAGAGCGGCTATGGAACTTAATAGAAATTGTTATGGGTTTGAAATATCTAAGGAATTTTATAAAAAGGCTAAAGAAAATATGTTAGCAATGGAAACTCATAATAAAGATATTAAAACAAAGGTAAATGAAGTGCTAGAAGGACAATATTCAATGTTTTAGAGCAGAATGTGTAGAAAACACGACATAACTGAATAGGGGTTAAGTTTATAAGCTTAATATAGGACAAGTTAATGGCATAGGCTTAACTCTTTATTATCATATGAAAATCAAGTGAGAAGGAAGTGATTAGATGAAAATTATCAAAGTTAAAGGAATTGACTGCCCTAGCAAATACTTAATAGAAGTAAATGGGACATACTTATTCGCTAATAATAAAGAAATTGCAGAGAAAAGCAGTGCTTACATTCAAGGTTACGAAACGAATTTAGAACCAAGAATAGAAAAGTTTTTAGATAGATTTATAGGACGTGATAGAAAATGAGGTATAAGTATTCAGATTCAGAATTGAAAAAACTTCTTAAAAATCTTTGTATTGTAATTGACACTAGGGAACAGGTTAATAAGCATATTACGGATTATTTTGATAAGAAAAAGATTAAGTATAAGGTTAGAAAACTAGACCAAGGGGATTACAGTTGCTACATAGAGAGTAATGAAGAAACTCAACCTTTAGGAGTAATAAGGGATTGGTACTTTGACAATAAAATAGCCGTTGAACGTAAAAATTCGGTAGATGAATTAATCCAAAGTATCAAGGATAGAGATAGATTTGAAAATGAATTTGCAAGACTTAAGATGTACGGAATAAAGGTTCATATGATAATCGAGGATAAGGATTTCTATACCAAGCTGGCTACAGGGGACTATAGAAGTGAGTATAAAAAGGAAAGTGCGGTTGCCAGTTATGAAACTTTAATATCCAGGTATGATATATCGGTTCAAGGACACGAAAAAAGGGAAGTTGGCTACAGAATACACAAGATTTGTTATTACTTCGTAAGGGAACTTATTAAAAACATAGGGTACATGGAGGGAGGAAAATAATGATAGATTACAAAAAGGCACTAGAACTTAAGCAAAGTGGTAAGCCATTAAAAGAAATTATGGAAGAGTTAAATATAGATGTTAAGTATAAAACATTTCAAAAAGCATTGTATGAGTATGAAAAGACAGGGCATGAAAGGGAATTTAGAAAAATAGAGAGTTTAGATGCAGACCTTCGAGAGGTGGTTTTGGAAGCGATCAGAAAGGGGACAACCTTAGAAGAATTAGAATACCAAGGAATAAGTAAAAGGGTGTCTAAGGCTCTAATAGAGGATTTAAAAGAAGAAGGGTATGAGATAGGTGAAGTAAACGGAACAATATCCATACTGAAAACAGTAATAGGTCCAGTTGAGGAACATAAGGAAGAATGGAATGGTGAGGAAGAAATAATATTTGGGGTTGTGTCAGATACCCACTTATGCAGTAAGTACCAACAGATAACATTCCTTAATGAAGCTTATGACAAGTTTAAGGAGTTAGGAATTAAGAAGGTTTACCATTGTGGTGATATATCGGACGGATTTTATAAAAACCGAGATCAACAAATTTATGAAATATTCAAGTTTGGGGTAGATGAACAAGCTGAATATATCATAGAAAATTACCCTAAGAGAGAAGGTATAACCACAGATTTTATAATAGGAAACCATGATAACACTGCGATTATCAATGGAGGGGCAAATATCGGCAAAATGATTGCTAGGGAAAGAGAAGATATGAATTATCTAGGTCATAGCTTTGCCAAAGTTTGGCTAACACCAAAATGCGACATGGATTTAGTTCACCCTATAGATGGTTCAGCGTATGCACTTAGTTATAGTGGTCAAAAGTATTGTGATAGCTTAAGTGGAGGGGAAAAACCAAAGATTATAGCCATGGGACATCATCACAAATTCTTCTATATGTTCTACAGGAATATTCACTTTATAGAAGTACCAACCACACAGGCACAAACTCCATTTATGAAGGGTAAGAAGTTGCCAGCTTACACAGGAGCATTGATTTGTAGGTTAAAAGTAGATGCAGAAGGAACTATAAAGAATTTCAATGTTGAGTTATTACCACTTTACAAGGCTTTAGAAAATGATTTTTAGGAGGGGTTAAGTCCCCTCCAAGGAGGTAAATATGAAAGTTGAATTGAGTAATCAAGAATTGAAGGATATACATGGATGCTTAGGCGCAGTAGCTTTAGAAAATTTAGGTCATATTAATGCCTTTAGGCAGAATGGTAGGAGTGACTTAAGAAAGTTAGCTGATAACTTGGAAAAAGAGTATGAAAGAGAAATGACTTTACTTAACAAAATATTTAAATTAATAGATTGGGGGAATAATTAATGAATTTAGAAGAGTTTAAGGAATTTGCAAAGACTGTTACTAGGGGAGAGTTTTTAACTAACAATGCTGAAAAATATTATGAGAATTTTACTCCTGTTATTTTAAAAAATTTAGAAAATGCTTGTCCAGAATGTGTTGGACTTAAAAATAGTGATGATAGTTGCCTAAATTGTTCAAAGTGTTGGCGTGAAGCAGTAAAAGACATTAAGTTCAAAGATGATATAGAAAAAGAATTAATTGAAGCAATGAATAAACAACCAATTATTGTTTCTGATAGCGTTAATCATCCTTCTCATTATACTCATGGCAAAATAGAAACCATAGATAAAATAGAAGATGTTTTGGGATTAGAAGGTTTCCAGGCTTACTGTGTGGGTAATGCTATCAAGTATTTAGATAGATACAAGTTAAAGAACGGATTCGAGGATATAAAAAAGGCTAAGAGATACTTGGAGTTTTATATTGAAAAAACGGAGGGGAAAGAATGTTAATTAAGATTTATATAGTTTCAATATTTGCATGTTTAGTATTTGGTGAATTAGTAGTTTTAAGGTTCAAAAGCATAGTAGGCAATGGTTATAAAAAGAAAAAAAGAACTATATTAGAAGGTTTTGTGTTTTATATAAGGGGATTAGGGTTTACGATGATACCAATATTAAATATAATTTCTGCAATTACATTTGCTATTTTATTTTTCTTTGCAAGTGATGAGTGGTATAAAGATGCATTTGGGGAGGATAAGGAATGCTAAAAGTATTAAGGTTTTCAATGGCTGCATTGGCAACAATGTTAATTATTCTTTTAATATTTGCCATAGTTGGAATAGAAGATGTTACTCTAATACACGAGTTAATTGTTTATATAGGTAGTCCTTTGGGTGGATTGATTTACATTAACATAGATAAGGAGTGATAGTATGGATAGAAAGGAAATTCAAGATAGAATAGAACAGAATAAAAAGGCTTTAGCTGATTTGGATAAGAAGTATTTAAAGGCTTTTGCACCAGAAGGGTACAAGAGTGGGACAAGCTACAATGATTATGACACGATTCACGGAAGCAGAAAAGACCCACGAATTACAGAATATTTTGAGGAACGTAAAAAGATATTAACCTTAATAGAATTAGATGAGGGATTGCTAGATAAGGTTGTTATGGTAGATGTGGACGAAGATGAGTATTTAAAAGTGCTAGATACCAATGTTAAAAAAGTAAAGTTCCTAAGAGATGTAAAAGGATATACTCAACAGGAAGTATCTGATAAGTTAAAGCTAGGGTTAAGGACAGTTCAAAGAATAGAAAAAGAAGTACGTAATGTGTAGAAAGGGTGAGTGTTATTAAAAAGAAACATATAAACTATATCACTTGTAAAATATGTGGAAAAGAAATGAATACAGGAATGTGCTATACGCGATTAGGAAGATGGATTAGAACTAAGATGATAAAAAGAAAGCATTGGCATACAAAAGCAGAGGTTTTGGGTAAACAAATTTTTGGAATTTATATACCAACTACGGATAGAAAAAGAGATGTATAATTAACAATTCCAAGAAATGTCGTAAAAGTGGCGGTAAATTGTCAGTAAAGTGGCAGTACCATTTGATTTTTAATGTGTTATAATGGTATTAAGTTAAAGTGTAAGATAAGTCGAGGGATTAAATTCTCTCGGCTTTTTGTTTTGCTTTAAAATAGCAATAGGTTGTTTGGCGGGTTGGAGTTATAAGGGTTTACCAACGTGTCAGTAAGGGAGTGGAAGGCTGATAGATTAAAACTACTGGAGGTGATTAGGTTGGAGAGATATATCAAGAAAGTTTTGCTATTTGGCAGGGATGAAAAGAATAGAGAGTGTATTTGCAGTTTCTTTAATCCTAGTTGCCAAAAGGGTTATAACGGAGAATGTGAAGAAGTAGAATGCACCATAGATAGATTTGGTGGTATCAAAGAGTGCTTCAAGAATAATAAAAGAGATCATGCTAAAAGTGATATATAAAGTGTTGGATTGTTGGTAGAAAGGAGGTAAGTATAAAATGGCTTTAACGGATAAGCAAAGAGATGCTATTGAATATATCGTACAGGGTGAAAATATTAGTAATGTTGCCAAGTTAGTAAAGGTTAATAGAACTACTATTTACGAATGGATGAAGAAAGAAGAATTTAAGAGTGAAGTAGACAGGCTTACAACAGAGATAAAAAATGGAGTTAAACAAAAGATTAATGCTAAAATAGATTCAGTGCTTGACCAAGTGTACAAGATAGCCACTACAAGCAAGAGTGAGAAGAATAAGCTAGATGCCTGTACTTATCTGCTAGACCAGGCACTGGGAAGGGCTACAAGCAAGGTAGCTGATGTTACGGACAAGGAAACAGATAATGCTAAGGTTGACCTAGATAGCGAGATGAAAGACCTTGATAACGTGGTTGATTTCGGCAAGATTAAGGAGAAATAATTTAATACTTCGCGTAGAGCAACGCGAAATAATAAAAATAACGCCAAAAGTTTAGTGTTGGTAAACAAGGTTGTGGCTATTCTCAATAGATTCTCAACAAGGAATGAGAGTATCACTAGCTTAGAGCGTTACAAAAATTACTTCGTGAAATTGATTATTTAGCGAAATAATTTACTGTGTGCTACTCAACTCCTAGATAGACCCCGGTAGGTTCTAATTTGCTACTCTCTCTAGGGCGGTGTCTTAGCTATATAATTTTTATAATAATTTTTCAACTTCGACATGATATAATTAGTCGAGGTGATAGAATGAATAATAAATATGCAGATGAATTTTTTAAATTAGTAGAAGATTCAGCAATAAGCGTTAAGCAAAAAGGTGGTAAAGAGTTTTCAATAACAATATCGTTAGATAACAATTTGTGTATTGATGGCATACCAAAAGTACCAGAAAATATTGATATAATTAGTATCATTGATGATGCTTATACTCTGAAAAGAGAATATAAATTTAGAGTTAAATAAAGTGATTTTAAAGATTAGCAAGTAAGCTAGTCTTTTTTATTTTGCAATAAATTAAGGAGGTATGAAGATGATACAATTTGACGGATATGAATTAACTGAAAATCAGTATAATCTTTATATCCTTAAAAAGCACTTGATTAGGTATACTGGAAGCCAAGAAAAAGCAGATGCATTAATAATGAAACATAAAAAGAACTTATTTGGTAAGAATGGACTAGCAGTAGCACTTGGAGAGCATGACTTTGAGTTCTATTGCTTATATTTTTTACAAGATACATTTGTACCCAAAGAAGATAATACCGCTAGAAACCTTGCACCAGTTCATCTTGAAATATGGGAGGAACTAAGCAAGATATTTATATATGATTTATACGACAAAGAGGAATTTGTACTTCCTAGAGGTTGTTCTAAATCAACTATTATAAATAAAGCTTTAAGCTGCTATGCGCATTGCTATAAAAAGAGTAGGTATACCATTGTAATTGGTAATAAAGAAACAGATGCCACCCAATTTATTGATGATACTAAGCAAATGCTAAGTAATAAATACATAATTCAAGGATTTGGCGTTTTAGTTAATAGGAAGGAAAGGACAGTTAATAAAATTGAACTTGAATTAACTAATGATACTAAAATTCAAGCCTTTTCTTGGGGGTCTTCTGTAAGAGGTACTACTTATGGTTGCATAGATGGAATATTTAGACCTTCTCTTGTAATTTGTGATGATATTCTTTCAGAGGATGATATTTTAAGTGATGGTGCTAAGGAAAAAGTAATTAAAAAGTATTATACAGAGATTGCCGAGGTTGGTGATGCGGAAGTAATAAGAAATGGTATTAAGATTAAAGCTGCAACCAAGTTTATTATTATTGGCACACCATTAGCACCAGATTGTTTCATAAATACAATTAGGCAAGATAGTACATTTAAAGTATTTAAAAGAAGTGTGTGTGATTTTGATGTTGACGAATACTTTGAGAATAACCAATGTTGGCTGCATTATAAAAAGATACTTCTTAATGACAAAATTGATAAAGAAGAAAAAGAGATCTTATTAAAAGAATACTATTCTAAGCATAAAGGTGAAATGGAGTTTAAGACCATTTGGGAAAAATACCAGTGTGATAAGTTAGCCCAAAAGTATTTCACTAAAAGAACTGCTTTCATGCAAGAACTTATGTGTTCTACTGAAAAGATAGGGGAAAAGTGGTTTAAGAGTATGAGAACTCAATCTAAAGAACAGATTGAGGATAATTACTTCTTAAAAACAATGTTATGTGCTGACCCAGCTTCTACTATTACAAGAACTTCGGACAGTACTGCTTTATGTGTTGGCTCACTTGCTAATAATGGCTTTAAATATGTTAGAAAAGGAATATTAGCAAAGTTAGGCTTTGAAGAGTATTGTCAAAAGGTGGTTGAGTTATTTAAGGAATATACCCAAGTAACTCATATTTATATTGAAAAGAATACATTCCAAGGCGCTGATGTAATTAGAATAAAAGAAATTATAAACGCTGACCCAACTTTAAGGAATAGACCAGTTACATTTATAAATGAAATGCAGAGAAAAAATAAAGATAACAAAATATCTGCTATGGTAGATGATGTTAACTCCGGACAAGTTATATTTAATGAAGATGATAAGGAGTTTAATCAGCAAGTGTTAGATTTTGCTGGTCAGCTTTATTCTTTGCATGATGATGCTCCGGATGTAACAAGTGAGCTTTGGAAGAGAATAGATGAAATACAAGTAGCTAATAAAATAACTCTATTAGATAGAAGATTATTAGGATTATAGGGGGTGAGAATTTGATTATAGATTTATTGAAAGATAAAGATTTATTATCTAAATTGTATGCAGAGTATACTAACAGTAAGGGTAAATACCAGAAAGCGTATGATTATTATTGCGGCAAAAGTGATGTGATGAAAACTTATCCGCAAACCGATAGAAGTAATAATAAGATTAAAGATAATACAGTTAAGGCTTTTATTGAAGAAGAAGTTGCATATAGTGTGGGTAATCCTGTTACATATGTTGACAATGGTAAACAAGGTGAAGTTATTAATGATATTGAAAAGAATATTAATAATATTAACAGTACTCTTGATGTAGATTTAGACACAACTATGAAGATTTTTGGAATAGCTTATGAAATGCATTATTTAAATGAAGGAGAATTTAAAGCTAAAGTATGCAATCCATTAGATTCTATAGCTTATATAAATACAGAGGGAAAAGCAGAATTATTTTTATATTTTTATAAGAAAATGCTAGACGATACAACTTATGTTGATGTTATAGATGATAATTGTATTTATAGCTTTACAACTGATTTTGGAGTGCCTTTTAACGTTATTAAACACAACTTTGGGGAATGCCCTGTTAGTGTAGCACGATTAAACAATGAAATAGAAGATACTATTTACTATGCAATTAAAGAATTGCAAGATGCACATGAAACAGTGTTAAGCACATGGGGAAATGAAATAGAAGATACTAGACTAGCTTACTTATGGATTAGTGGTGCTAGTTTAAACGAAGAAGAAGCAAAGAGAATGAAAGAAATGGGAATTTTGCAAACACAAGACCCAAATGGAAAAATGGGGTATCTAATTAAAAATATACCTAGTGACTTTATAAAAACATTTAGAGATATTCTTGAAAAAGAAATGTATAAGGTTACTAACCATTTAGATAACCAAACCCAAGTACAAAGCAATACTTCTGGCACAATGTTAGCAACTAGGCTTAATTGTTTAAGAATAAAAATTACAGTTCAACAGAAGTGTTTAAAAGAAGCGATTAAAAAGAGAATTAAGGATTTATTTACTTGGTTAAATATTGCATATAGCAAGAATTATAACTATAAGGATATAGATATCCAATTCACCCTTAATTTACCTTCTAATGATTTAGAAATGGCACAGATTATAAGTCAACTTAATGGGAAGTTGCCAATCAAGACCGGTTTATCTCAACTATCTTTTATAACTGATGTAGATAAGGTATATCAAGACTTAATTGATGAACAAAAAGATTTAATGGGTGATGATTTAGACAACTTGCCAAATGAAGGTGTTGTAAATGAATAAAGACCAGAAGATTTTTAGAGATAAGTTTATAGAATTTGCAGAGGAACTTTATAAGCAAGGTGATAAAGAACTTTTAAATATATTAAGGCAACAAAAAATAGATAGAGATAAGGTACTGAATGAAGTTGGATTGATATTGTTAAGATATGATATTCAAGACACTTCTTTAAACCTATCTCACGCTGAATATACCAAGGAATACAAGAATTTAGATATACTTATTAGTAATACTTTTGAAAGCCAGTACAACGGCGAGAAGGTGGCTACAGATAAACTATTAAAAATGATAGCGGAAGATAAGTATTACTCTAGTTCTTTTTTATTGTCGCTAGGTTTAGATTTTAAGTTGAATAAGATAAAAGCTAAGGATATAAAGAAAATCCTAGATGCAACAATAGAAGGTAAGAATTATAGTGATAGAATTTGGAGCAATAAAAATAAAGTTGCCAAAGTTATAAAAAAGGAAATGAAAGACTTTTTGCAAGGTAATACCAATGTAAATGATATTTATAAAGTGGTTAAAGATAGGTTCAATCAAAGTGCTTATATAACTAGAAGGTTAGTGCAAAATGAAGTCGCTAGAGTACAAGAAGAAGTTAATAATCAATGGCAAGAGGATAACAACATTGAATGGGTTTTATATGATGGCGCTTTAGATGATAAGATTTGTGGAGAGTGCCAACAGTATGATGGTAAAACTTATAAAGCTGATGAAAAGCCTATAGATTTACCTCAACACGTTCATTGTAGATGCACTTATATTAGTTTACCAAGCAAAGATTATAAGCCACGTTCAAGAATAAATAATATATCTAAAAAAGATATAGATTGGACTACTTATAAAGAATGGAAAAGTAAAAATGTTTAATTAGCACTTAGGAAACTAAGGCTTTTTATTATGCCTTTTATAGCTTACCACAAGGCTTTAAAGAATGGGATAGCAATAATATTAAGTTGAACTTTATGGGGCATTTATGAACTGTAAGGGGCAAGGAGGAATATGAAAAAGAGTGATTTAATTAAGTTACTTGAAAATGCAAGTGACGACCAAGATATAAACGAGTTAATCCTAGGTAACGAAGAGTTTAAAAGTCTTGGTAAGGCTGATTTAACCAAACTAACAGTAGATGAATTTAAAAATCTACTAAACACAAATGAAGGGGTTAAGAGGTATCAACAAAGCTTAATAGATTCAGCAGTATCTAAGGGAGTGGCTAGTTATGAAACTAATACATTGCCTAAGAAAATTGAGGAAGCTATAAAGCAAGCTAGTAATAAAAATAAAACTCCAGAACAGATAAAGCTTGAAGAGTTGGAAGAAAAATTGGCAGAAATGGAATCGCAAAAGATAAAAGCAGAACTTCAAAATAAATATACAAAGACCTTAACTGAAAAAGGCTTTGATACAAGTTTGTTGGATTTATGCTTTGATGAAAGCGAAGAAAACTTTAACTCTAAGTTAGAAACTATTTCAAACATAATTCAAGCAAGTACTGAAAAAGAGGTACAAACAAGATTAAAAGATGGGGAATACAAACCACCGAAGTCCAATAATCCAAATATTATTACTAAAGAAGATTTTAGTAAGATGAGTTATAAAGAAAGAACTAATTTGTATAGTGAAAACAAAGCACTATATGATGAATTAAGTAAAGAATAGGAGAGATGTATATGTCAAGTTTAACAACAAAAATAGCAGATTTAATAAACCCAGAAGTAATGGCTGATATGATTTCAGCTAAGATTCCACAAAAAATAGTAGTAGCACCTTTTGCAAAGGTAGATACTTCTTTATCTGGTCAACCAGGAGATACAATTACAGTCCCACAATATGCGTATATAGGTGATGCGGTAGATGTAGCAGAAGGAGTTGCAGCAGAAACAGTTAAATTAACTACTACAACTACTAAAGTTTCTGTTAAGAAAGCAATGAAAGCGGTTGAGTTAACAGATGAAGCTGTATTATCTGGTTATGGTGATCCAGTTGGTGAAACAAATATTCAATTAGCAAAATCTATAGCAGCTAAAGTTGATAATGATGCCATGAATGCACTTTACAATGCGCAATTAATGTTTGATGGTTCATCAACACAAATTGGCTATAATTCAATAGTAGATGCAATAGACATATTTGAGGAAGAGTTAAATACTGAAAAAGTTATGTTCATCCATCCAAAACAAGTGACTAAATTAAGAAAGGATGCTAACTTCATTAGTGCTGATAAGTACCCAGGTAATGTTGTGATGAGTGGTGAAATTGGTATGATTGCTAATACCAGAATAGTGCCAAGCAAAAAGGTAATTTCTTATGCAGAATGGTACAAATTTGATTCAGATGGTGCATTAACTATAGTTGAATCAAGTGGTGATGATTCTAGTACAGTTGATTTATCAAAAGTTTCTAAGACACTTCCAACCGCAAAAGTTGGAGATACAGTAACAAAAGTTTCAACAGAATGTTATTTTAATCCAATCGTGAAGTTGGAAAATGATACTGAAACAGAAGAAGATTCACCAGCATTAACTATCTATTTAAAGAGAGATACAAACGTTGAAGTTGATAGGGTTTCTTTAGCAAGAAAGACAGATATTTCAGCAGATAGACATTATGCAGCAGCTTTATCTAATACAAGTAAAGTTGTTTTAGCCAAGATAAAGAAGTAAAGGAGAGGGAATACCCTCTCTTTCTTTATTAAGGAGGTAATAAGTTATGCTTACAAGTGAAGTTTTAGAAAAGGCTTGTATTAGTGCTATAAGACAATATTTAAACGTAGATGGTATGGAAAAATTTACAGATGAGTATATAAAAGAAACTTATTCTATTGCTATAGAAGTTATGAAGGATAGTTATACCAAATCTAATATGGCTAAGGGTGGTTTAAGTGGGGTTAATAGTATAAGTCAAGGAAGTCAAAGTATTTCTTTTAATACCAATAATGATAGCAATAGTTTTATAAATGATGATGTAAAAGCATTATTACCACGACCATATGTGAGGTTATACTAATGATTTTCTTTGCAGATACAATTATGTATAAAACCGAAAAAACAGAAACTAACCATGCTGGTCATATTAGTACAAGCTACACAAAATTAGATGATGCTTATTATGTAAATATCCAACCTATTGACGAGAAAGCCATAAAGTACACATGGGGAAGCGATATTAAGTCAAATTTATCTATGTATTCAGATGTGGGTTTAAAAGTAGGGGATATTGCAGTAATTAATGATAAGGCTTATGCAATAGAAAAGAAAATAGCTTGGAGTACATATTCTTTGTATGCACTCTTAGAAAGTGATGAAGAAGTTATATGAGTTACAAGAGTAATATTCCAAAAATAAAAATCCAAGTTGATGAAGTGACAGAAAGTGCATTAGATGAAGTAGCCATTACTTTATTAGCAAATATGCAAAGTGTAACTCCTGTAAAAACAGGTGCATTAAAGAGAAGTTTAAGTTTTAAAAGGTATAAATATAGGGAACATATTATTAAGTTTGGAAGTAACTTGATATATGCCCCTAAGGTAGAGTTTGAAAATAAAAGCTTTTTAAGGTCTACACTAAGAGGTTGTGAAAATGAAGTTATAGATATTATTAAAAGACATTTAGGAGGGATAAAATGAGTTACATTGAACAAATAGCAGTTGAGGTATGGAATAAATTAAATGAATTATCCCCTAATAATGTTTTTGACTTAATTCCTAGTGATTTTGATTTTACTAAGAAAGTAGCAGTTGAATATAAGATTGGTGAAAATGTATTAGATCAAGTTTATAAAAATCAATACACTTTACAAATAAGGGTAGTTGGCAATTTTAATAGCCAATTATACAAAATTTTAAATTTAGCTGAATTTATAGACAAGGAAATGAACAAGGCCGAAATTCTTGAATCGAGAATTACAAGAGAATCGCCTTACATGACAAGCTACAATGACGAAGATAAGTACAATGTAGTTTTACAGTATTTAATTAATAGATATTAAGGGAGAGTGATATCATGGCAGCAGTTGCTAAGCAATTTATTGTTGATACTCCAACTTTGTATTATGGGGATATAGAATTAAGTAATCCAGATACATGGGCGGAAACACTAAAAGGAAAAGAGTTGGGATTATCTAAAGATGGAATAAAATTCAGTTGTAAGCCAACCATTAGACAGATAGAATATGACGGAAGAATGGAAAAGCAAGTTCAAGGAATGGATAGAATAACTAAGTGGGATATATCTGCCGAGGGTGAAATTGTTCAATTCAGAAATGAATTATTACCAATATCCCTTATTAAAAAAGGCGCTACAGAAAGCACAAAATTTGATCTATATACTCCATCTAACAAAATTGAAGATGCTGACTATAAAATGTTAGTTATAGTTGGTAAAGTCCATAATTCGGACGAACCTATAATTATAGTAATAGAAAATACCTATAATGGTGAAGGATTTGAGTTTGAAGGAAAAGACAATGATGAAAGTACAGCCACATTTACTATGAACGCTCATTATAAACAAGATAGTGATGATGTACCTTGTAAAATTTACTGCAAGAAAGCAGTTGTATAGGATTAGGGAAACCTAGTCCTTTTTATTTTAGAAAGGATGATTGATTTGAAAATAACTACACAACAATGTATTTCAATATTAAAGTTTATTAATGCTATGGGTATCAAAAAAGACCTTATAGATGGTATTAAAAGGATTTTAGGACTGAAAAATGATAGTGATTTATTAACTAGATCTATTGCTGAAAAACTTGGCGATAAAAAAGATGATATTAACGAGGTAGCAAAGTTCCTTATGGAAAATGAAGATATAAGAGTACAAAGGAACAGGTTAAGTGAAGATCAACAAGGTTGTTTATTTGAAATTGTGTATTTAATTATAGAAGGTATTCCGAGGGCAGAGGATTTATTTTATAAGACTATTGCAGATATAAAAGGACTAGATGTAGAAGTTGTAAAAGGCACAGATGGTGCTGAAACTGTAGAGATTATAAAAGAAATAATAAATAGTGAGACTTTTATGGGTTTTTTCAAATTGACTATGAAGTAGAAAGTTTAGGTGGAAATTTAATAGGTTTACTTATTAAATACAATATCTATTTTCAAATACTTCATATGCCAATAAACGAGAGTTTAGAGTTAATATTAAGCATTGTAAACACACATTATGAAGAAAGAAAGTACAAGGAATGGCTATTAGGTTCAGTTGTTAATGGCTTTAGTGGTGATAAATTAAAATCTTATACAGAATTTTTAGGAATAAAGAATACCAGTAACTTTACTTCTTCAAAATCGGTTGATGAAATTAAGAAAGAAAATGAAGAAATATTAAATAACTTCTTTAAATAATCCCAAGTGAGGGGGTGAGAGAATGGCAGAAGCTTTTGTATTAGAAGGTAAAGTTTTATTAGATGCTAAAAATGTAATGAATGATTTAGACAACATAGATAAAAAAGCGAGTGAAACTGGAAACACATTTGACAAGATTAAAAGTAAAGCTGGTGACTTTAGTAAATCTTTAGATAAATGGGTTACTAAAGCCTTAAAGGCTGGTTCTGTAGCATTAGCTGGATTTGGAGTGGCTAGTTTGAATGTTGGTTCTGATGCACAAGAAGCAGAGCAAAAATTTGATGCAGTATTTAAGAATATGTCCGCAGATGCAAAGAAATTTGTGGATAGTTTTAGCAAAGAATATAATCGCTATGATGCGGATATCATGAATATGATGGCAACAACCCAAACCATAGGAAAGAACTACGGCTTAACGGCTAATAGAGCATTAGAAATGTCAAAATCAATGCAACAATTAACTGCTGATGTAGCAGCGTTTAATGATATGAACGACCCAGAGGTTCATGAAAGATTATTAGCAGCCTTAAGAGGTGAAGGAGAAAGTTCAGAAATATTAGGATTTTCGATAAATCAAACCACATTAGCAGAGTATGCAAGGCAAAAAGGCATTAAAAAATCAATAACTCAAATGTCACAAGCTGAACTAGTTGAGCTAAGATATGGGTTAATGTTAAAGCAAAGTGGCGATATGGCAGGGTATGCAAAAAAAGAAAGTGATGGGTTCCCGGCTCAAGTAAAAGCCTTAACCGCAAAGTTTAAAGAACTGACAGAAGAATTGGGGAAAAAACTATTACCATATGCTTTAAAGTTTATAAGTTGGGCGAATGAAAACATAGATAAACTTCCTGTGTTAGTAGGTATTCTAGGAGGATTATTAGTTACTGTAAAAGGATTTTTTATAATCACCAAAATAAAACAAGCTTTAGATGCTTGGAATATTGCCACTGCTACTAGTACTACAGTAACCAAAGGGGCGACATTGGCACAGAAGGGATTGAATTTAGCTTGGCTATCTAGTCCTATAACTTGGATTATAGGCGGCATAATGCTTTTAATCGGTGCTATAGTACTTTTGTGGAATAAGTCAGATGCATTTAAAGCTGATGTACTTGCATCATGGGACACAATTAAGACTAAATTCCAAGAATTTGACGATTTCTTAAATAATATATTTGCAGTAGATTGGTCAACTGCTTTTGGAAGTTTTGGTAATGTTATAAACGCCTTTTTGGTTAATGTAAAAGGTGTATGGGATTCCATAAAAAGAATCTTTGGTGGAATAATTGACTTTATTGGTGGCGTATTTAGTGGCGATTGGGATAGAGCATGGCAAGGTGTAAAAGATATTTTTGGTGGAATAATGGGCGGATTAGGTGCAGTTATTAAAGCCCCACTTAATGCAGTAATAGGGCTTATAAATGGTGCTATACAAGGCATTAATAGTGCTATTAGTTTTACTGTTCCAGATTGGATTCCCGGTTTAGGCGGTAAGGGATTTAGCGTAAATATTCCTAAAATTAATTACTTAGAAAATGGTGGTATATTTACTAGACCAACAATGATTTCACCAAACATTATGACAGGGGAAAAGAATAAAGGAACACAAGCACAAACAGAAGTTATGATACCTTTAGATAGGTTAGAACAATGGATTAAATGGTTAGCAAGTAGACCCGTTGCAATAGATGGTAGGGAATTAATGAGAGTTGTTGCACCATATCAAGACGAACTTGAAGAATACAATAATAGATTTGCATATTAGGAGGGGATTTGATTAATGTTAGATAGATTTATATTTAATGGAAAGAAAAATTATAGTGATCTAGGTTTATTGGTTAAGTCCCCAATTAATATTCCTATTACCCAAGAAAAAGTTACAGATGAAGAAGTTGAGGGAAGAAACGGAAGCTTAACAATAGCAACTGGCACATATCCTGATAAAACACTAGATATCGAGGTAGGCTTGGAGGACAATTCCGAGTTTTGGAAATACTTTGACCAAGTAGATGACTGGCTAACTAACATAGAAGATAATAGATTAATTTTATTAGATAGACCTAATAAGGCTTATCGAGTAAAAAGAGTTAATAAAAGTAATTGGGTAAAAGAATTAAGATGGGAAGGTACAACAACAATATCATTTTTGTGTGAGCCATTCCTTACAGAGATAGAAGAATATCCAATAAATATATTAAATACAAATAACTTTTACTACCAAGGTACTTACCAAGGTGAGGTTAATTTAAAGATAAAGGCTACCGGGAACATACAAGTTGTGTTTAATGGTGAGCCTTTTATTGTTGAGGGAGTTAATGGGTTTGTAGAGATAGATGGAAAAATTCCAAGGTGTGTAAATGAAGATGGTACAAACCACGATTTTACTGCTACATTCTTTCCAACGTTGCAGAGGGGTAATAATACTATAGAACTTATTGGAAACATTACAGAAGCTATTATGTTGCCTAATACGGCATATGTGAATTAGGAGGTGTTTTTATGAATGGAAATATAATTAAAATAAGTCATTTCCCGAAGGGTACTCCTAAAGATACTGTGCTAACCAAGACAAGAACTGTATTAGATAATATCTGTAGGAGTTGCACAGTTGAGGAAGATATAGCAAGTGGAAACTATGTTTTAGATGCAGAATTTTTAGTTGATAGTGGAGGATTATGGAACGAATTAGTTGAGGAAAGTATATTAAAAGTCCAATTAGACTATGGAACAGAGATATTTGTAATAAAGAAGGTTAAGAAACAGAGTAGATATATAAGCGTTACCGCAGTACAAATGACAATACACGCTTGTAATACATTATGGCTAGAAGATGTTAGACCAACCAATACAAATGGACAAGGTGCATTGAGCCATATGCTTACTAATGCTATAGGAAAGAAAAAAGAAATAGTATTACAATCTAATATTTCTGTAATGAACACTGCTTATTACCAACGTAAAAAGCTACAGGAAGCGTTGTTTAATGCTGATAATAGTTTTATCGAGCGTTGGGGTGGCGAGGTTCTAAGAAGGGGATATACACTTTCTATAAACGATAGAATTGGAATGGATAGAAAGGTTGTTATTCGCAGAGGTAAAAACTTAACTGGATTTGAAGGAACTACAGATTTAGACCAACTATGCACTATGGCAAAAGGAGTTGGATTTGATGAAATTACCCACGAAGGTTATGTAATGTCCCCACTTGCTGAACAATACGACCAATATTATCCTAGAGAATTTAAATATGATGATGTTAAAGTCAAAACAGAAAATGATACAGAGGGTTATGACACTCTTGAGGAAGCACAAGCCGAGTTAATAAGAAGGGTTAATTTAGAATACACTAAAAACCACGTTGACGAATTAAGGGCGGAATATAATCTTAGTTTTATACCTTTAGGCATGACAGAGGAATATAAGCACCTTGCAAGTGAGGTTATTTACTTAGGTGATACAGTTAAAATCCAAGAAACATTATTAGGAATAGATTTGAAAGTTAGGGTTATTAGCAGAAAATATGATGTTATGAAGCAAAAGCCTATTTCTATGACATTATCTAATATTCCGATTGAAGAAAAAAGAACTACAGTAAGCGACAGTGCTATTATTAAGCAACTTAAAGACCAAATAAAGCAAAGTAATAACTCGGTTGCAGAATATGTGCAAAGCATGATTAACAGTGGTTCTACAAATTCCTATGTACTTTATAGACAAAATGAAATATTGGCTATGGATAGTAAAGATATAAATAGTGCTATAAATGTAGTTAGATTAAATAAGCATGGTTTGGGCTTTAGCAATACAGGCTATTATGGCGAATATACTTACGGATTTACTATAGATGGGGTTTTAAATGCTAGTCTAATTAGAACTGGAATACTTACTGCTATTCTAATACAAAGTGTTAGTGGGGATTGTAGTATAAATCTAGAAACAGGGGAAGTTAATTTTAATAAGGGGAGTATAAAAGGTCCGGGGATAGATATAAGTTTAAACAATGGATATGTAAGGACTTTTGCTACAATAGCTGGTGAAATATTTGAAGTAATGTTATCTCAAGGTGGAATTAAATCTAATCATAGTCTTTCGCTGAAAGCACAAGAAAAAATGAATTTAGAGAGTACTGGAAATTGGTTATATCTACTTTGCCAAGAAGGTGCAAATAGCACTAAATGGAGCAATATCTTAATGAGTAAAGATAATGTAATAATTAGTGCTGATGGTGGCAGTAGTGGAAAAGTGCTTATAAATGGTAAGAATGGCGTTGAAATAAACGGGCGAGAAATAACTTCGACTTTAAATAATATAGAAACTGTGATGTTAAGAAGTGAGGGGATTATATGATAAGTGAATTTTATGTAGAGTGCTTAGCAAAGAAAATTATAAATAAAGAAATAAATCTCTACACTAATAATCCTTTCTGCATTGAAGATATAAAGAAAGAAGAGTATATAGAACCGGTTAAGATGAAAATAGAGGAAATGGGGGAACTTGATAATGGTTTATCCAAGTAATATAAATTTAAACTTAAATACACAATATGTGTTGCCGATTCCGACTGCACAACAAGGGGACACCGCAAGAGTATTAACTTTTAACATACTCAATAATGGGGTTCCTTTTAGTTTGGTTGGAAAATCAGTTAGGGCAAAGATACTTAAGCCAGATAATACGAAATGTTACAATGACTTGACTATTACCAATGCCACTAATGGGGAATGCACTTTAAATCTTACCAATCAAATCTTAGCGGTAGCTGGAAAGGTTAATTGCCAGCTTGAAATAAAAGAAGGGGAAGAACTTCTAAGTACAATTATATTTTCAATAGATGTTGAACCTAGTATAGATATAACTGGTGCGGTTGAAAGTAGTAACGAGTTTACCGCTTTGCAAAATGGGCTTACAAAGTTAGATGAATGGGATAAATATTTTAAAGAAACTAGTGGTGCTATAGAAGAAAAATATACCGAAAGATTAAATAGAATTAATTCGTCCTTGGAAGAAAAGGCGAATCAAAATGATTTAGAGAAAACTAATAAAAATGTAAGTCCAATAGTTCCTATAGCAAAAGCAAAAGGAATGGCTATTACCATTATAGAAAATTCAGAAGATTTAGAAAATCTAAAAAAAGGAGTTGATGCTAGTGTTCAAATAGGATCAAATACTCTAATTATAAGTATTAATATAAATTATAATTTTGCAAATTCCAATCCTGAATTTTGTAGTACAAATAGATTACAAGTATTTAAAGATTTATGTGTTTATGCAAAAGAAAAGGGTGTTGATGTTATAGCAAAAATGCACACAATTCCAACATCAAGCGATTACCAAACAGAACCAACAGATGTTGCTTTATGGTTTGGTAATTATAAAACTCTTGTTACAGAAATACTATCTTTTTGCAGTGCAAACTCTATAACAAAAATAGCATTGCATAACGAATTGGATAGGCTTACAAAAGAAAAATTTAATACTTATTGGGAAAATATTATAAATTATTGTAAAGAAACATATCCACAATGTTCTTTGGGGATGTCTTTAACATATCAACAAGCAATAGATTTTACTTCTTATAGTAATTATGATTGGTTTGGGTTTAATTATTATCCTCGTTTAACAACTAATGGATTGAATGAAAGTGAAATGAATTTATTAAAAGGCTTTTATTATGATTTAAAAGGAAGAAAACATATAGATTTATTAAATAAGCTTAAAAGAGAATATAACAAACCAATTTATATAACTGAAACTGGATGTTGCTGGAGAGAGGGTAGTTTAGAATCACCAGGCACTCCAAACTATACTGGAACTGTAAGTGAAGAAACACAAAGTATATATTTAGAAAGTATGTTTAAAATGTTTTACAATGCAGATTGTATAGACGGTATTTATGTGTTTTGTGCCAATACTTTTGGAGAGTATAGTATATGGGGGAAAGATGGACGATTTATAGTAAATAAATGGTATGGGGGTAATTTGTAATGAAGTCTAATTTAAATTATGAAGGATATGAATATTTAAATGAATTAAATCATAATGATAGAGGAAATCCACATCCGCAATATATAAAATGGGATAATATTTATAAGTTTCCAGATTGTGAAGCAAATAAATTTATAAAAATATTTACATTTAGAAAGAAAGCAGATTATAATTACTCGTCAATTTTTTCTTTTAAATTGATAAAATTAGATCATATAAGCGAATACAGACAAAATGATATAGTAATACAGATAATAAAAAATGGTACTAATATTACTACAAAAATACTTCCTATGACTAATTATGGAACTGTATTTATAAAACTAAAAGCAATATCGAATTACGACGATTCTACAAAAGTTACAACTGTCGAATTATTTTATCAACAAATAACATCCAATGATATTTATGGAATACAACCATTATTTAAAAATGTATATTCTAGTTATTACAATGAAGAATTTGAATTGACGTTAGAAGGAAATATAGCTGTTTTGCCATCAGGAATTGAAAGTGTAGTAAAAGATGGTGAAGGGATTATGTTTGGAGATGTTCCACTATCTAAAACATCTAAAGGAATAAAAGGACAAGTCGCATGTGATGGAGCGTATTTTTATATATGTTACACTCAAGATAACTGGATAAGAACGCCTAAAGATCCTACTTGGTAAAAATAGTTATATGTGATAATATGTTGTAGAGGTGGTATGTTGTGTCGTATAGAGAAAAATGGTTAGATAGTGCAAAAGGATTTGCTATATTATTAGTTGTTTTAGGACATACATTTAGGGGATATACATCTGCTAATATGTATAGTAACATGGAAAATATATGGAAGTATATAGATTTTACTATATATAGTTTTCACATGCCTTTATTTTTTATAATTAGTGGATATGTGTATAATAAATTTTCTACATTAAAAAATATAAAAGAATATCCTAGGTTTATTTTAAAAAAATTTCTGAACTTAATTATTCCATATTTTATATTTTGTAGTATTCAACTCGGAATAAAAATAATTTTAGATGGCTCAACTAATAGTGGAGCTTCAATAAAAGATATACTTTTATTACCGATATACCCTAAAGAACAATTCTGGTTTATATATACGCTTTTCTTTATTTTTATGTTTATACCTATATTAGATTTAAAAATAAAGAATAAGAAGGCAATATTAATAACATTATTTATATTAAAAATAGCATTGATATTTTTTAATCCACAAATATTTGCAATTAGCAGTGTAATGGATTGGGCATTCTATTTTTATATAGGGTGTATTTTGGAAGAAGTAAGATTTAATAAAATACCTAGTACTTTTTTATTGGTAGTATATTTAATTTTAAATATTTTTATAT
>OGSH01000117.1_pt1 | contig 74160 bp, 55 predicted proteins | sample 1573821 | NCBI WGS metagenome assembly OGSH01 (sample SAMN03295845, study PRJEB24534) | human gut metagenome | isolation source: fecal sample 5 from infant 6 | host: Homo sapiens | place: USA: Pittsburgh, PA | collected 2014-07 | reverse complement strand
ACGCACTACCGGCTCGGTGTTCGAGCTGCGCAGGTTAAAACGCCACTCCGGATATTCAATACTGATGCCGTCTGTGGTGTCCACGTTGACGGCATCCGGTTCATAGCGCTCACGGATGCGCGCTATTGCCGCCGCCGCGTTCTCCAGCTTGCGGTTTATTTCCCCCGACGCCGGGAACGCCGCCTGCCGGTCCGCCACCAGCGCCTTCAGCGGGCTGTTCTTCAGACACAGCAGCTCCGCCACCAGCAGCCACGGGATCATCCCGCTGTCGCAGTAGGCGAAATCGCGGAAATAGTGGTGTGCGCTCATCTCCCCGCCGTAAATCGCATCTTCCTGACGCATCCGCTCTTTAATGAACGCGTGCCCGGTCTTCGACATCACCGGCGTGCCGCCGCTGCGGGTCACCATATCCACCGTATTCCACGTCAGACGCGGGTCGTGAATAATCCGGGCACCCGGCTGCTTCTGCAGGAACGCTTCCGCCAGCAGGCCAACAATATAATAGCCTTCGATAAATTCTGCATCGTTATCAAACATAAAGCAGCGGTCGAAGTCACCGTCAAAGGCGATACCCATGTCCGCGCCGTGCTCGCGCACCGCATCCGCGGTGTCCTGACGGCACTCCGGCAGCAGCGGGTTCGGGATACCGTTCGGGAAGTGGCCGTCCGGCTGGTGATGCACCTTGATAAAGGTCACCGGCACGCCTGCCGCCACAAAACGTTTCTCCACTTCATCAATCACGTGACCGGCTGCGCCGTTGCCGGAGTTCACCACCAGCTTCAGCGGACGGGTGAAGCTGGCCAGGTTCACGTAGCCCATCAGGTGGTCCACGTACTCCTGCAGCACCGATATCTGTCGCAGGGTGCCGCGACGGGACGCGTCCACCGGCGCAAACTGGTTCTCTTCCGCCAGGCGCTGGATATCGCGCAGCCCGGTGTCGCCGCTGATGGGCTTCGCGTTTTCACGCACCAGCTTCATGCCGTTGTAGTTCATCGGGTTATGGCTGGCCGTCACCTCTATCCCGCCGTCCACGCCCAGGTGGAAGGTGGCGAAGTAAATCTCTTCGGTTCCGCTCAGACCAATATCCAGCACGTCCGTTCCCGCATCCATCAGGCCTCTGGCCAGCGCCAGCTTCAGCGACTCGCTGGTCAGACGCACATCGCCACCCACCACGATCGTTTTCGGCTTCAGAAATTCACCGTAGGCGCGTCCGATGCGGTAGGCGATATCTTCGTTTAATTCTTCGCCCAGTTCGCCGCGGATATCGTAAGCTTTAAAACAATTTAATTTTGCCATCTATTTAATCCTTAAATACAAATTAGCAACGACCATACTGGTCTTTAATACGGATAATGTCGTCTTCGCCCAGGTAGGAGCCGGACTGGATCTCCAGCACTTCCAGCGGGATACGTCCCGGGTTCTCGAGGCAGTGCTCGGCACCAATGGGAATAAAGGTCGACTGATTTTCAGTCAGCAGGAACTGCTTGCCGTTGACCGTTATCTGCCCCGTCCCGGCGAGGATCACCCAGTGCTCGGCGCGGTGGTGGTGCATCTGCATGGAGAACGCCCCGCCCGGCTTGACGGTGATACGGTTAACGTTGAAGCGCGGCGTCTGGACCACCACATCGCTGCGGCCCCACGGACGGTAGATTTCGCGGTGTCGTTTGTATTCGCTGCGCTGGTTGGCCTTCAGGTACTCCACGACCTTTTTCACGTCCTGGGCACGATTTTTATTCATCACCAGTACCGCATCCTTGGTGCTGACGATCACCAGGTCCTCAACGCCGATAGCCGCCACCAGCTTTTCGTCGCTGTTGATGTAGCAGTTCTGGCTGTTGTGCACCCAGGCATCGCCGGTCAGCACGTTGCCCAGCTCATCTTTCGGGCTGACGTCCCACAGGGCTGACCATGAGCCGACGTCGCTCCAGTCGGCATCCAGCCCCACCACCACCGCATCGGCGGTCTTTTCCATCACCGCATAGTCAACGGATTCGTCGGGACAGGTGCTGAACACCTCATGGGGGATGCTGATAAAGTCGCTGCCGCTGTCGGCGGCGCGGACCGCAGCCGTGCAGACTTCGAGAATATCCGGGCGGAATTTTGCCAGTTCGGAGAGATACTTTTTCGCCCGGAACATGAACATGCCGCTGTTCCAGTAATATTCTCCGGAGGCCAGATAGGCCTGCGCACGCTCCAGGTCCGGCTTCTCGACAAAGCGGGCGACCTGATAAGGCGTGTGCTCCCCTTCCCCCAGCGCATCACCGCGCTGGATATAGCCGTAGCCGGTTTCGGGGGTGTTCGGAACGATACCGAAGGTGACCAGATGGTCAGCCTGCGCATACAGCTCCGCGACGCGAATGGCGTCGTGGAAGACCTGCTGATTATTGATGATATGGTCCGCTGCCAGGACAAGCATCAGCGGGTCATCGCCATTCTGCGTGGCCTGCAGCGCCGCGAGGGCGATGGCCGGAGCCGTGTTGCGGCCCACCGGCTCAAGGATGATATTTTTTGACAGTTTACCGAGCTGTCTCAGCTGTTCGGCCACCAGGAAGCGGTGCTCTTCATTGCAGATAACCATAGGCTCATGGGTATCCAGGCCGGAGAGGCGCGAGATGGTTTCCTGCAACATGGAGTTCTGCCCGTACAGTCGGAGAAACTGTTTTGGATAGAGTTCACGGGACATCGGCCACAGGCGGCTACCGGTGCCACCCGCCATAATCACAGGAAGTAACATGATAAAATCCTTAAATAAATAATCATTTTGTTTACTATCAATCAACGGCACACGTTTGGCTTCAGGCTGGATTTTGCGCACGCTACCGCCCTTGGCTTTCGCTACCAAATTGCGTCGGGCCTTATTGTTGTACCCACTCTCTTACGGCGTTAATGCAGTAGCTGCGTTAGCGCCAGGTGAGTCGTTCCCCAGACCGGCTAAGCACTTCGGCGCTTAACGATCTGCCTGAAAGCTTAATCATTCTAAAAACAGAGATATGTTGGCGAACATATCTCTGTTTTCATCCGTAATCGCACCATCACACGCGCAAAAAACGCAGAGTACTTTCGCCGTTTCCGTAAGGGCTATCCATCAGGACTTTCTCATTTAGTAAGGATAGAACACTGCCGCTGTCGGCAGACGCATTGGCGGAAAGAGATGCTTTGCAGGCGTAGAGAGAAGCGAGAGAAATACGCTGAATGGCGATGTTAACGGCAGCGCTGCGGGAGAAAGCCAGAACACTCTGGATACCAGTGGAGGCTGAGCAGAACGGATTGACTCTCTTTTTTAGCATTACGCTCACGATATGTTCCAGAAGATGGGATGGGTGGTTCATATCTCGACAACACATACACCATACAAACGAATTATCTGCGAAGTATACGCGTTGGCCTAAAAGAATAAAAATGAAAAAGCTCAATGAAAAATAAATTCAACAGATGAACTTCAGGCCTGGCTTTTTTCCACCCTCACTCAGATGCTTAAGAAATAAAAATAAAATCAACAACTTAAAAACCAACTCGGATTTTAGCTTGGTTTTTCCGAATGATCATGCATGAAACGTAAGCAAATTCATAAATCACGACAATATGAATTCAACTTATTTCATCTCGAAAAAAAAGATCGCATTGTGAACAGAGAAATCATTACCAGACATAAAGACCAAAGGGTTATTATTTGCCAGCTAAGCTAACTACATGATAATAATTATTATTTACGCCATTCTCTGGCGGTGAAGGCTCTTATGAAATGCTTCTCTCAAGCTTTTGCTGGCGACAACTTAACCGCTAACGGTAAAGCAGGTGATCCCTACAGCAAGCCAGTGTAAAATCGGCAATTATATATAGCGGGGCAAAGTGAACCCGGAGGATAAATATGAAGTTTTTAGTGACTGGAGCCGCAGGATTCATCGGTTTTCATGCGTGCAAACGCCTTCTGCAGGCGGGTCATGAGGTTGTCGGACTCGACAACATGAACGATTACTATGATGTCAATCTGAAGCAGGCCCGGCTGGATTTGCTGCAATCCCCCCTGTTCAGTTTCCATAAAATCGATCTGGCAGATCGTGAAGGTATTGCCCAGCTTTTTGCTCATGAGAAATTTAACCGGGTGATCCACCTTGCTGCCCAGGCTGGCGTTCGCTACTCGCTGGAAAATCCGTTCGCTTATGCTGATTCCAATCTGATTGGTTATCTGAACATTCTTGAAGGCTGCCGACATAATCACGTTGAGCATTTGCTGTATGCCTCATCGAGCTCGGTTTATGGTTTAAACCGCAAGATGCCATTCTCAACCGACGATTCGGTTGACCATCCGGTTTCTCTCTACGCCGCGACGAAGAAAGCAAATGAGCTGATGGCGCACACCTACTCTCACCTTTACGGTATTCCGACCACCGGATTGCGATTCTTTACCGTTTATGGCCCGTGGGGCCGTCCGGACATGGCGCTGTTCAAGTTCACAAAAGCCATGCTGGAAGGAAAGAGTATTGATGTCTACAACTACGGCAAGATGAAGCGCGACTTCACCTACATCGATGATATCGTCGAGGCGATTGTACGGATGCAGGATATTATCCCGCAGCCCAATCCTGAATGGACCGTTGAGACAGGTTCCCCGGCTGACAGCTCTGCGCCCTATCGTGTGTATAACATCGGGAACAGCTCACCGGTTGAGCTGATGGATTACATCACTGCGCTGGAAGAAGCGCTGGGTATGGTCGCGGAAAAGAATATGATGCCTATTCAGCCAGGCGATGTGCTTGAGACCAGCGCGGATACAAAGCCGCTGTATGATATGGTGGGATTCAGACCGCAAACAACGGTCAGTCAGGGGGTGAAGAACTTCGTTGACTGGTATAAGGCATATTATAAGGTGTAATGCCCCCGGGAAATGCGCATGCTATTAAGCCGCAGCGGTACCCCGCTGCGGCTTTTCTGTTTGGTAGGCCATGTTGAGCAATCTTACGATTCTGTCGGTAACAGATCAGGATGGGTAAAGTGGGCGGAACAGCCCATACCGTACATTAACGAAACCTGAATCTGGTAAAAACAAAATATCACCAGAAGCCGAATACAGCCCTTCCCTTACGCTATCTGAAGAGCATTAGCTTAGACAGATTATCATCCCCAGAGGGTCTGGCTGGCATATAAGTCTGTTACAGATCGTTTATTCATAGCAGAAGCCATAAAAAAGATTTATTCACTTTCCTGTAAAAAACCCACAACCTCCATATAGGAATTTTCTTAATTCCAGGATATGTTAAGCATGTCAGGGCGGACTTTGTCAGAAGTATTAGTTCGCAAGCAAACGGATTTATCACATTCCTTTCATTCTGGTACGAATTATGGCAAACATAATTTTCTTAGCAGTTGCTGCCATCCTGTTGATTGTTTCCGTTTATTTTCTGATTTCTTATATTAAGGACCAGAAAAAAACCAAGCTGACTTTTAACAAGCGAAAGTGGTGAAAAGAAAACTTAATATAATTATAATACTGGCATAGGAAATAATAATATAAAATACTGCCAGCCGTGGAGATGCGTTCCGTCTTTACAGCTAGCGCTGGAAGCTATTTTATAAAAGTTATTAGAATCGGAAACAACATCCCAGACATCAGGATGATTTTTTATACCCACGGCTAACTCATGCATACCATGCCTCCCCCCTGAACGATCCCGAAGCGTCGGTTTAAACTGGAATCTGAATCTCATCGTATTCCAGGGAAGGATGCTGTACACCGGCAGGAACTTATAAACAACAAAAGCCTGCAAGCAGGCTCTGTTTTACCTTCCGGCGCTTATCTCCAGCGTCTACATCTCAGTGACGGTAGCTCTTCACAAGGTGAATTTAACATATCCGACCTCAATGATTGCGACAAGATGAACAATTGAAGAATTTAAGCGGGGTCACGTTTTTTAAGGGGATATGGTTTGGGTGAAGGAACGGTGAGACTGGCAGAAAAAATGCGTAATCATTTAGAGGGGGAGGAAAGCGGTGGCCGGCAGCTGCTGCTCCCGGCCAGAAGACAGATTAGTCACTGCCAAATAAATCGCGGGTATATACCTTATCTGCAACATCCGACAGCTCTTCAGCCATACGGTTAGAGACAATCACATCAGCTTCTTGTTTGAACGCTTCAAAATCGCGAACTACGCGGGAATTGAAGAATTCATCTTCCTGCATAACCGGTTCATAGATAATAACCGGAATACCTTTAGCCTTAATACGCTTCATGATGCCCTGAATTGAGGAAGCGCGGAAGTTATCAGAACCACTCTTCATGATCAGGCGATAAATCCCAACGACCTTAGGCTTACGCGCCAGGATAGAGTCAGCAACGAAATCTTTACGCGTGCGGTTAGCATCAACGATGGCGCCAATAATGTTATTCGGTACAGATTCGTAGTTCGCAAGCAGCTGCTTGGTATCTTTCGGCAGGCAGTAACCACCGTAGCCAAAGGACGGGTTGTTATAGTGGTTACCAATACGCGGGTCGAGGCACACGCCTTCGATAATCTGCTTACTGTTCAGGCCCTGGCTCTCAGCGTAGCTATCCAGTTCATTGAAGTAAGCCACGCGCAGCGCCAGATAGGTATTGGCAAATAACTTGATTGCTTCAGCTTCGGTAGAATCAGTAAACAGCGTCGGGATATCCTGCTTGATCGCCCCTTCTTTCAGGAGATTAGCAAAACGTTCCGCGCGTTCTGAACGCTCGCCAATAACGATACGCGACGGGTGCAGGTTGTCATAGAGCGCACGGCCTTCACGAAGGAACTCTGGAGAGAAAATAACATTATCAATGCCCAGGCGCTCTTTAATATCACGAGTGAAACCAACGGGGATGGTTGATTTAATGATCATGATCGCATCAGGGTTAATCTCGGTAACATCGCGAATAACGGTTTCAACGGTCGACGTATTGAAGTAGTTTGTTTTCGGATCGTAGTCAGTCGGCGTGGCGATAATGACATAATCTGCATTGCGATAAGCATCATGCTTGTCAGTTGTTGCGCGAAAATTCAACGGTTTTTCCGCCAGGTATTCCTGAATCTCCTTATCGACAATCGGAGAAATCTTTTGGTTAATCATATCAACTTTGGATTGAATGATATCCAGCGCCACCACTTCGTGGTTTTGCGCAATCAGGATGCCATTCGATAAACCGACATAACCGGTACCGGAAATAGTAATTTTCATTCGATCACACTTTAATCAGTTAACTGGACGGCGGCGAGTAGCCGCTAATTAATCAAAACTGTTGATGTTTCTACTCTTAGAAAGAGTGTAAGTCAAGTAATACATGAAAAGGAATAGCTGTCATTAAATATTTTCTGAAATTATGGATAGGCCCTTATAAAGGCCTATCCAGTTTTGAAGAAATATTTAATGATTATTTATATACTTCTGCAGTCGCTAAGGTATGAGCCTGCAAATCTTTATCAGACAAAGAGAGTGAGCAGTCAGCAAGGTCAGGCCATTCGATGTTAATCTGAGGATCATTCCATATAATACTGCGCTCAGATTGAGGTGCGTAGTAATTAGTTGCTTTATATACAAACTGCACCGTTTCGCTCAACGCCATGAAGCCATGGGCAAATCCTTCTGGGATCCACAGTTGACGCTTATTATCCGCGCTCAGTACCGCCCCTACCCACTTACCAAAAGTTGGGGAAGAGCGACGGATATCAACGGCCACGTCAAAAACCTCACCTTCAATGCAGCGAACCAGTTTACCTTGAGCATGCGGGTCAAGCTGATAATGTAGACCGCGCAGGACGCCCTTCTGCGACTGAGAATGGTTATCCTGGACAAACTCGACTTTCCGTCCAACAGCCTCATCAAAGAATTTACTGCTGAAGCTTTCAAAGAAAAAACCCCGCGCATCGCCGAAGACGCGTGGCTCGAAAATTAGCACTTCAGGGATATCTGTCTTAATAATATTCATAATTATCTGCCTGCTTACTTACACAGAACTTCAGTTACTACTCGTGCAACACCCTGGCGCCAGTCCGGTAACGTCACACTAAATACGCGCTGGAATTTCTCGTTTGACAGGCGCGAATTCAGCGGACGTTTAGCAGGCGTTGGATAAGCAGAGGTCGGAATACCGTTCACCTCTTTAACAGCCAACTCAACTCCCTGTGCACGAGCCACTTCAAAGACATATTTAGCGTAGTCATACCAGCTTGTTTCTCCGCTGGCTACCAGATGATATGTTCCAGCTACCGAACGGTTACGCTGCTCTTCACGTATAGCAATTGCCGTACAGTCAGCCAGCATCTCTGCGCCAGTTGGCGCTCCATGCTGATCATTAATTATCGACAATGTCTCTTTCTCGCCAGCCAGACGCAGCATCGTTTTAGCGAAGTTCGCTCCGCGAGTGGCATACACCCAGCTGGTACGGAAAATAAGATGTCGTGGATTAGCCTGCTCCAACGCTATTTCGCCGGCTCGCTTAGTTTCACCATATACATTTAGCGGCCCAGTAGCCTCATCCTCAGAACGATAATGAACACCCTGACCGTCAAATACATAATCCGTTGAGTAGTGAACCATCAGAGCGCCGAGCTTTGCCGACTCAGTAGCCAGGACAGCCACGCCTCGTTCATTCAGCAAGTCAGACAGTTCGCGTTCGCTTTCTGCCTTATCCACTGCCGTATGCGCTGCCGCATTCACTACCACATCAGGTTTAACCGAGCGGACTGTTTGAGCGATCCCTTCCAGATTAGTCAGATCACCGCACAAATCTTTATCAAAAAAGTCTACAGCAACCACTTCTCCCAATGTTGAAAGCGCGCGCTGCAGTTCCCAGCCTACCTGACCATTTTTACCAATAAGTAAAATCTTCATACACCAGTATCCTAATTATGACCGGCAGCCATTAATGCTCATTAAGCAAACGTTTCAGGTAAGCACCGTACTCTGTTTTCTTCAGGCGTTCGGCCTGAGCCGCCACACCTTCAGCGCTGAGCCACTGTTTGCGATACGCAATTTCTTCCAGACAAGCAACTTTCATTCCCTGACGTTTTTCAATGGTATGAATAAATTGCGAGGCTTCGATCAGGCTGTCGTGTGTACCGGTATCAAGCCAGGCGAAACCACGGCCAAGTAGTTCCACCTGGAGATCACCACGATCCAGATACATCTGGTTCAGCGTGGTGATTTCAAGCTCCCCACGCGCGGATGGCTTAACTTCCTTCGCCATTGCCACTACATCGGTGTCGTAAAAATACAGTCCGGTCACTGCCCAATCGGATTTTGGCTTCAACGGTTTCTCTTCAATCGATAGAGCTTTAAAGTTCTCATCAAACTCCACCACACCAAAACGTTCCGGATCGAGAACCTGGTAGCCGAAGACTGTTGCACCTGATGTTTTGCTGGCGGCTGCATCCAGTTTCCGGCCAAAGCTTTGGCCAAAGTAGATGTTATCGCCGAGTACTAACGCACAGGCATCATTACCGATAAACTTCTCACCGATAATAAAGGCTTGTGCCAGGCCATCTGGAGAAGGCTGAATTGCATATGAGAAATTCACGCCAAATTGAGAACCATCTCCCAGCAGACGCTGGAATGCGGGCATATCCTCCGGCGTGGTGATAATCAGGATATCCCTAATTCCCGCCAGCATCAGAACGGAAACCGGATAATAAATCATCGGTTTGTCATAGATGGGCAGCAGTTGCTTAGAAACACCTTGGGTAATTGGATATAGGCGTGTGCCGGAGCCACCGGCGAGTACAATTCCTTTCATTCTCTTTTCCTTGTTAGTTGTTCAGGCCAAGACGCTCACCGGCATAGGAGCCATCGAGCACACGTTGCCACCAAGTCTGGTTATTCAGATACCAATGGACTGTTTTCTCAATCCCACTTTCGAATGTCTCTTCTGGCACCCAACCGAGATCGCGCTGAATTTTCGCTGCATCGATGGCATAGCGGAGATCATGACCCGGGCGGTCTTTCACAAACGTAATTAGATCAGCAAACTGGTTTATATTACCTGGCTTCTGTTCAACGACTTTATCGAGAATGGCGCAGATAGTGCGAACAACATCAATGTTTTTACGCTCGTTGTGTCCGCCGATGTTATATGTCTCACCACTGTGGCCTTCAGTCGCCACTTTGTACAATGCACGAGCATGATCTTCAACATACAACCAGTCACGGATTTGCTCGCCGTTTCCATAGACAGGAAGCGGTTTACCAGCTAACGCATTGAGAATTGTCAACGGAATGAGTTTTTCCGGGAAGTGGTACGGGCCATAGTTGTTGGAGCAGTTGGTCACCACCACTGGCAAGCCGTAGGTGCGGTTCCAGGCACGAACCAGGTGGTCGCTGCCAGCCTTGGAGGCCGAGTAGGGACTGCTCGGCGCATACGGAGTCTCTTCTGTGAAGAGATCATCAGTACCATGCAGATCGCCATAGACTTCATCAGTAGAAATATGGTGGAAGCGGAAAGCTTGCTTATGTTCCGGGTCCAGAGCTGACCAGTACTGACGGGCAGCCTCCAGCAAAGTGAAGGTCCCAATCAGGTTGGTCTGAATAAAGGCAGCAGGTCCGTCGATGGAACGATCTACATGGCTCTCTGCGGCCAGGTGCATCACAACATCTGGGCGGAAATCGCTGAACTGCTCTGCGACAGATTTAGCATCAGTGATATCTGTCTGAGAAAACGAGTAGCGCTCATTACCAGAGACCGGAGCTAAGGATTCAAGATTACCAGCATATGTAAGACAATCAATTACCCGAATTTCGTCGGAAGTATTCTCAATAATATGACGGACAACGGCAGAACCAATAAAACCAGCGCCGCCTGTGACAAGGATCTTCATACTGTATCTCTTTCTGATTGAAAATATAATTTAACAACGCGACATTTTCGATACTTAATATAAGAATTTAACAAAAAATGTCATATTAAATGCCGGATTGTATACCAAGAAGAATTGCCAAGTAGTTATCTTTTGAAGTTGATAAAATCAATAAATTTTAATTTAGATAATCTAATAACTCCGACGTCCTCATTTTCATTAGCTCAATATTTGATTTAGATTCAACATTTAAACGCACTACCGGCTCGGTGTTCGAGCTGCGCAGGTTAAAACGCCACTCCGGATATTCAATACTGATGCCGTCTGTGGTGTCCACGTTGACGGCATCCGGTTCATAGCGCTCACGGATGCGCGCTATTGCCGCCGCCGCGTTCTCCAGCTTGCGGTTTATTTCCCCCGACGCCGGGAACGCCGCCTGCCGGTCCGCCACCAGCGCCTTCAGCGGGCTGTTCTTCAGACACAGCAGCTCCGCCACCAGCAGCCACGGGATCATCCCGCTGTCGCAGTAGGCGAAATCGCGGAAATAGTGGTGTGCGCTCATCTCCCCGCCGTAAATCGCATCTTCCTGACGCATCCGCTCTTTAATGAACGCGTGCCCGGTCTTCGACATCACCGGCGTGCCGCCGCTGCGGGTCACCATATCCACCGTATTCCACGTCAGACGCGGGTCGTGAATAATCCGGGCACCCGGCTGCTTCTGCAGGAACGCTTCCGCCAGCAGGCCAACAATATAATAGCCTTCGATAAATTCTGCATCGTTATCAAACATAAAGCAGCGGTCGAAGTCACCGTCAAAGGCGATACCCATGTCCGCGCCGTGCTCGCGCACCGCATCCGCGGTGTCCTGACGGCACTCCGGCAGCAGCGGGTTCGGGATACCGTTCGGGAAGTGGCCGTCCGGCTGGTGATGCACCTTGATAAAGGTCACCGGCACGCCTGCCGCCACAAAACGTTTCTCCACTTCATCAATCACGTGACCGGCTGCGCCGTTGCCGGAGTTCACCACCAGCTTCAGCGGACGGGTGAAGCTGGCCAGGTTCACGTAGCCCATCAGGTGGTCCACGTACTCCTGCAGCACCGATATCTGTCGCAGGGTGCCGCGACGGGACGCGTCCACCGGCGCAAACTGGTTCTCTTCCGCCAGGCGCTGGATATCGCGCAGCCCGGTGTCGCCGCTGATGGGCTTCGCGTTTTCACGCACCAGCTTCATGCCGTTGTAGTTCATCGGGTTATGGCTGGCCGTCACCTCTATCCCGCCGTCCACGCCCAGGTGGAAGGTGGCGAAGTAAATCTCTTCGGTTCCGCTCAGACCAATATCCAGCACGTCCGTTCCCGCATCCATCAGGCCTCTGGCCAGCGCCAGCTTCAGCGACTCGCTGGTCAGACGCACATCGCCACCCACCACGATCGTTTTCGGCTTCAGAAATTCACCGTAGGCGCGTCCGATGCGGTAGGCGATATCTTCGTTTAATTCTTCGCCCAGTTCGCCGCGGATATCGTAAGCTTTAAAACAATTTAATTTTGCCATCTATTTAATCCTTAAATACAAATTAGCAACGACCATACTGGTCTTTAATACGGATAATGTCGTCTTCGCCCAGGTAGGAGCCGGACTGGATCTCCAGCACTTCCAGCGGGATACGTCCCGGGTTCTCGAGGCAGTGCTCGGCACCAATGGGAATAAAGGTCGACTGATTTTCAGTCAGCAGGAACTGCTTGCCGTTGACCGTTATCTGCCCCGTCCCGGCGAGGATCACCCAGTGCTCGGCGCGGTGGTGGTGCATCTGCATGGAGAACGCCCCGCCCGGCTTGACGGTGATACGGTTAACGTTGAAGCGCGGCGTCTGGACCACCACATCGCTGCGGCCCCACGGACGGTAGATTTCGCGGTGTCGTTTGTATTCGCTGCGCTGGTTGGCCTTCAGGTACTCCACGACCTTTTTCACGTCCTGGGCACGATTTTTATTCATCACCAGTACCGCATCCTTGGTGCTGACGATCACCAGGTCCTCAACGCCGATAGCCGCCACCAGCTTTTCGTCGCTGTTGATGTAGCAGTTCTGGCTGTTGTGCACCCAGGCATCGCCGGTCAGCACGTTGCCCAGCTCATCTTTCGGGCTGACGTCCCACAGGGCTGACCATGAGCCGACGTCGCTCCAGTCGGCATCCAGCCCCACCACCACCGCATCGGCGGTCTTTTCCATCACCGCATAGTCAACGGATTCGTCGGGACAGGTGCTGAACACCTCATGGGGGATGCTGATAAAGTCGCTGCCGCTGTCGGCGGCGCGGACCGCAGCCGTGCAGACTTCGAGAATATCCGGGCGGAATTTTGCCAGTTCGGAGAGATACTTTTTCGCCCGGAACATGAACATGCCGCTGTTCCAGTAATATTCTCCGGAGGCCAGATAGGCCTGCGCACGCTCCAGGTCCGGCTTCTCGACAAAGCGGGCGACCTGATAAGGCGTGTGCTCCCCTTCCCCCAGCGCATCACCGCGCTGGATATAGCCGTAGCCGGTTTCGGGGGTGTTCGGAACGATACCGAAGGTGACCAGATGGTCAGCCTGCGCATACAGCTCCGCGACGCGAATGGCGTCGTGGAAGACCTGCTGATTATTGATGATATGGTCCGCTGCCAGGACAAGCATCAGCGGGTCATCGCCATTCTGCGTGGCCTGCAGCGCCGCGAGGGCGATGGCCGGAGCCGTGTTGCGGCCCACCGGCTCAAGGATGATATTTTTTGACAGTTTACCGAGCTGTCTCAGCTGTTCGGCCACCAGGAAGCGGTGCTCTTCATTGCAGATAACCATAGGCTCATGGGTATCCAGGCCGGAGAGGCGCGAGATGGTTTCCTGCAACATGGAGTTCTGCCCGTACAGTCGGAGAAACTGTTTTGGATAGAGTTCACGGGACATCGGCCACAGGCGGCTACCGGTGCCACCCGCCATAATCACAGGAAGGAGCATAATAGAATCCTTAATAAAATGAAATATTAAATATGATGTTATGGATGTAATGACATCTTCTTTTATAAATTCAGACAAAGTTGCAAAAGAAGAAAGATTAATAACAGTTCGGATACTATGTGAACATTATATTTTCTAATAAATTCTGTACTAATATTCCATGTGATACTATTAAAAAACAACCTGGCGCTGCCAGGCTGTTTTTTAATGAATTAATCAAGCCATTCAGTATGGAATACACCTTCTTTATCGGTACGCTTATATGTGTGCGCGCCGAAATAGTCACGCTGCGCCTGAATCAGGTTAGCAGGCAGAACAGCGGAACGATAGCTATCGTAGTAAGCAATAGCCGCAGAGAAGGTTGGAACCGGAATACCATTCTGCACTGCGTAAGCAACCACATCACGCAGCGCTTGCTGATAATCATCGGCGATCTGCTTGAAGTAAGGCGCCAGCAGCAGGTTGGCAATACCCGAATTCTGCTCATAGGCATCAGTGATCTTTTGCAGGAACTGAGCACGGATGATGCAGCCTGCACGGAAGATTTTAGCAATCTCGCCGTAGTTCAGATCCCAGTGGTATTCATCAGACGCAGCACGGAGCTGGGAGAAACCTTGAGCGTAAGAGACGATTTTGCCCAGATAGAGAGCGCGACGAACTTTCTCAATGAACTCTGCTTTATCACCAGCAGTCTTCGCTTGCGGCCCGGTAAGAACTTTAGAAGCAGCAACACGCTGGTCTTTCAGGGAGGAGATATAGCGAGCAAAGACTGACTCAGTGATAAGCGATAGCGGTTCGCCCAGATCCAGAGAACTCTGGCTGGTCCATTTACCGGTACCTTTGTTTGCTGCTTCATCAAGGATCACGTCAACCAGGTATTTACCCTCTTCATCCTTTTTGGTGAAGATGTCTTTGGTGATGTCAATCAGATAGCTGCTCAACTCACCTTCATTCCATTCAGTGAAAGTTTGCGCAAGCTCTTCATTAGAAAGCGCCAGGCCACCTTTCAGTAAAGCGTAGGCTTCAGCAATCAGCTGCATATCGCCGTATTCAATACCGTTGTGAACCATTTTGACATAATGACCAGCACCATCCGCACCGATATAGGTTACGCACGGCTCACCGTCTTCTGCAACTGCGGCAATCTGCTTGAGAATTGGCGCAACCAGTTCATAAGCTTCTTTCTGACCACCAGGCATGATAGAAGGGCCTTTAAGCGCGCCCTCTTCACCGCCGGACACACCGGTGCCAATGAAGTTAAAGCCTTCTGCAGAAAGTTCGCGATTACGACGAATAGTATCCTGGAAGAAGGTGTTACCACCATCAATGATGATGTCACCCTTATCCAGGTAAGGCTTCAGAGAGTCGATGGCACTGTCAGTGCCTGCACCCGCCTTCACCATTAACAGGATACGGCGCGGAGTCTCGAGTGATTCAACAAACTCTTGCACTGTATAATGTGGGACCAGCTTCTTGCCGGGATTCTCGGCAATCACTTCTTCGGTCTTTTCACGGGAGCGGTTGAAAACGGAGACGGTATAACCACGGCTCTCGATGTTGAGCGCAAGGTTACGCCCCATCACTGCCATACCGACAACCCCGATCTGTTGCTTGGACATTACATACTCCTGTCAGGTGTGGTCACTGCGACTGTTCGCAGATGGAAAACGCGGTCTATAATAACTTAAAAATAATAGATTAAAAAGCCACTTCCCTTCTAAATAAGTAATGCTATCCGACAAAAGTGTCAAAGCTTAATACTATTTTTTTAGAAATCCTTTGAGGCCTTTTTTTATACTCTTCGGAATCAATAAAGCAGATAAGGCTAAAGAGAGTGCGTATATTGAAGGACGCCCTTTCCTTATGCCTGTAAAAAACACTTCCCACATATTAACGTAATCACCATTATTTTTGGCAAATCTAAATGTTTGCGTAAGCAAAAAATCACCTAACGGTCGTTTATCACTCGGTTCAAAAGATTTTAAAGCCCACGCGGATGATTGAGCATATGTTATTTTTTTAGAAACACTATCAGTAGATGAGTAATATACAACTGTTTTGTTAGGATTCTGTAAATATATATAATTAAGCTTGGACCTCTGAACTTTCATTATCCAATCAATATCCTGGTGAAAGCGTAACGATTTATCAAACGGAATAGCCTCAGCAAGTGCCCTAGAAAATATCATTATAGATGATTGTATAAATCCATGTTCCCAAGCAAATCCTTTTTTTACAAATATATATTCAGAGAAAGACTCCTTTTCACTTTTCATTCTAGTAGGCCTTTCACCAATATTGCGCCCATTTTCAACCAAAATTACACCTGAAGAATAGAAGATAAATTCGGTTTTTATGAATGCAGATTTTGTAAGTTCAATAAACTCTTGAGTATGTGTAGGCAACCATTCATCATCATCATCTAAAAGTGCAATATAAGTTGAACTGGAATTTTCAATCCCACATTGCCGTGCATTATTGCCGCCATTGAAAACCCCACAATCAATTACCTTGATACGCTTCTCAGCATCAAAGAAATCATATATTTTTCTTTCAAATTCTTTGAAAGCATTACCGTCATAACAAAGAACAATTTCATTAACTGGATATTTTTGCTTTAGTATAGATGTAACAGCTGCAAATACACTGTCCCTACCTATAGTCGGAATTATAGCAACTATGGAAATGTCTTCCATTATTTCCCCTTAGATTTTTTTAGCATAGACAATGGTATCAAGAAAATATTTTTATGCATTTTTAACACAATTCCTTTTTTGAAAAAATAATTACTAACAGTTAAAGATATCATTTCAGTGATAACAATTGCATATGCAGCACCAATTATCCCCCATTGTTTTACTAAATAAAAATTCAAAATAGCACTTACAAGCAACAAAGAGAATGATTTCTTTGATAAATATAAATACCCTGAATAACGAGCGATATATCTAGACGTTATTGTTGATAATGAAGAAATCATAGTGGCGAAGCAAATTATAATCATTGGCTCATAGGCATTAATGAAACTCACACCATAAAAATAACCAATAAACAATCGCCCGAAGATAGCAGCGCAAGAAATAATTAAAAGTGACACACCTGTAACAATATATTTCAACTTAACAGACTTCATTATAATATTGCAATCGTTGTTTTCTTTAAAAATTGAAGGCATATATGAATTTATAAAAGAAGTACAAATAAATAACCAAGCAGTTCCTAAATTATTAGCGACGGAAAACACACCTAACATTTCCTTTCCATAAAAATAGTTAATGGAAATAAAGGAAAGTCGTAAATATATCGATACCGCAATTGTTGAGACGACAAAAGTTGCCCCCACCTTCAACAGGTAAATTGTATATTTTTTTTTGTGATGCGCTAAAAAAGGTTGAATACTGAAATTTTCCCTATAGATAAAACACCTAAAAAGAAAAGGAAACATAGAACTCAAAATAATGGGGAATGATAAAAGCACAGGATCTAACTTGTAAAATGATATCACCCATCTTACTAAGAGGGCCAAAGATATTGAAATCACATTAACATAAGTATTGATTTTTGCTCGAAGCAACGCATTAAAATAGGTTGAAAAAATATCTAATGATGAGAATAACCCTGCGATAAAGCAAGCAATGGCAAAATACCCCCCCCTGCCAGAACCGTTTATATCAAGCATAAATAATGTTGGAATAGCAATAACTAAATAGATAATTATGCGGATAGGTAATGTTGCATTGATTAACTTAACACCTGAATGATGGTTTTTGCTTATACGCTTAAATATAATAACATCACTTCCAAGCTGTGATGCGACCTGAGCAATTTGAAAAATGGTTGTTGCATACATTATTTCGCCGTAGATTGATGGTCCAACATACTTAGCAACATATGAAGTAACAAAAATCAATCCAAAAATGGAAATAATCTTTTCTGACATCATCCATAGAGAATTAGACAGAGCTTTTTTATTCATCCGAATGTCCTAACATTCTGAAAATATATTTTTATAAAATATTTGTTAACAGTCTCAAAAATAATTTTATTTAGCCAGCTATACAGCACAAATATATCAATTAGAATTCCACTTTTTTGACCTATGATGGCAACCACTGAAAACATATGTCAGGATGATTGAGAGAGATTTATGCCATCCTAAAACTGAAAAACCTCTAGCAAAAATTCTAACTAAATCAATTGCATTCATAAATCCGAAATAGTTTCTGAATGTGAGTGTAGCATCAATTAAACGCTCGCTAGCTCTGAAAATAGTTAATTTGGAATCAATTCGTGAAAGTGAATGCAGCACCATACCTCTCGTAATAAGTGTAAAGCAAGGTTTTTTAGATTTTTTAATTATTAACCTAATTCTTCTGAAAATACTCATATCAACGCCATAGAAAGCATATCTTTCATCAAAAATTGTGGGGTAATGCACTAGGATTTTATTAACACATGAGTTTGAGATAATCATTCCTGATCCGATGGAAAAGGTTTTCTTTGGGTCTAATGCTCGCTCTTGCTCAACAACCACACCTTCTTCAACGGGGTAATATATACGATCATCCCTTATAGATTTAATTTTCGGAACTAAAATATCAAACTCTTCATCACCTAGATTATTAATCACAGAAATAAAATCACTACTGATAATAGAATCATCATCAAAAAGTATATAATAATCCACATCTGGCATGCTATTTATAAAATCATTATAAAGTATACTCAGCGGTTTGTTATTTACGTACTCTATTAATTTGAAACACTTAAATTTGCTAACCAGATTTGTATGGAATGATGTGATGTTAATTATTTTTTCTGGCCCATTATTTATAACAGTCAATGATACATTATCAGGGCAAATGGCAAGTAGCGATTTCAAGCTATTAGAATCTTCTAACAGCTTGTCATATAGAACCACCAATATAGCAACATTCATTTTTCAAGCCTTAACTATAGATTAATAACGTATAAACAAAAAAACATTAAAACTTCGTAAATAAACCAAAGTAAAACTGAACTTTTAGAAAATAATAGAAAATTCTTAAGTTAAAATGTATCTAAGGCACTCTGTTATACCAATGTATTATTACAATATGATTTTCGGTATTAACAATTAATGATATCAGAAGGCACATGTTAATAAACGCAAAAAAAACAACACGTGGTATAATTAAATATTAAAAATAATTCGCGTCTTAATATCCTTAACGAGATAAGTATAAATATACATTCCTTTGATTTCATTTAATAAAAATTTATATAATTGAACGCGTATAAATTTTTTCGTATTCAATAACTGAATTGTTTTTATTGAAAGGATTGTCGACTAACTTATTAGATGCTTTTATCATATCGGTAGCGCTATTGATGTTAAACATATCAATAGGGAAGACATTTTTACATATGTTAGCAATTTCAGTGATACCACCATTCATGTTTGTAAAAACAATAGTACCTGAAACTGCACACTCCGCAACCGTTCTTCCGAAAGGTTCGTTCCATTTAACAGGTAAAATTACAGCATCTACTTTTGAGAGAAATGAGGTCAAATTAATAAATCCAAGTAAATTCACATTACTTTTTTTGGCCGCGCAATTAACACTTTTTTCATCTCGCTTTGAACAGCGTCCTGCTGCGCAGAATTCAATATTACTGTGTTCCTTAAATTTATAAGCTAAACGGCAATAATCAAAAAAACCTTTATCATCAGATAATTTACCAATAAAACCAATTATAATTTTATGTTCATCGAATTCTTTTTTACGGTGAATCGGCTCTATGGGGTTGTAAACTGTGCTGAATGAAGCTTTTCTAGCAAAGCCGCAGGTTTGATGTAAATCAGTAACGTAATTACTAATACCGATGAAATCATCAATTTTGTTGGATTTGATTCGCTTAATTGCACTCCATATTTTACAAGAAAGGGAATTCGGATTTAAATTCATACCCTTATTAAATAAGGTTGAATTAGGATGGAGTAAGTAATAATCTCTCGCCGTATGGATCAGTTTTTTTCCGTGCGATTTTATTATATCAAATATAGAAACGGAAAAACCAGAAATGTTATTAGTATGGACAACATCGGGATCGAATTTATTTATCTCTTCCTCTAACCGATATTTCATACTGCAATTATATATATCTTTTAAATGCCACCGAAGCCTCTCAAAACTACTTCTTTGCTGCCCATCGTATGGCCAATAAATATTATCAAGTGGTAGATAAACAACTTTTACACCATTTATAACATCTTTCTGTCGGTCTTTTTCCTGATGAAGGCATACAACCTGAACGTCATGACCACGTTTAGCAAGAGTCTCACAAAGAATTTGAACTGAAATTTCCGCCCCCCCGACGTGATAAGGATAATATAATGTATTAACAACCATTATCTTCAATTTAGACACCTCGTAACTCAAGTTTTAAATAATGTGAGTAAATAATTTTAAATAAGATTTTATAGGATAACTTACTGAAGAGATGGCTTTCATATTTGTAATGATAAGCTCCAGTGCAATTCAGCTGATTTCTCTTATGTTACAAAACATTTAGCAATCATTAAGATCATTACAATATACATCACATCGCACAATTAAAATTAAGCTGTTGAATATATTAAGTAGATATATTAAATATTTTTTTGCAGCATAGAAGCATGTTTACTCTATTATATAGCAGAGAGAACATTGTTAGATTGCAATATGTCGTTAGTTTCTTTTGCACATTTCGCCCAAGTTAATGAACGAGCAAATTCAATATTTTTGTGTTTTTGCTCATGAGAAATACTTTGCGTGATTATCTCATTAATTCCTTTAGCTATATCAATAGTTGACAAGGGGTCAATGAGTATTGCCTTGCCAGCACAAAGTTCTTTCATTGCTGTATTATTACTAGTTAAAATGGGTATTCCATACAGCATGGCCTCTAAGGGCGGTAAACCAAAGCCTTCATATAATGAAGGGTAGCAGAAAGCAGAAGCATTTCTGTATAGACAATCAAGTTCTAAATCAGTAACATGCCCTGTAAAGATAATATCATCACTGATATCTTTTTTAACTTTATGAGAAGTATTAAAAACTCTACCCAGTCCTTCTTTACCGACAATGACTAGTTTAATATCAGATTTAGTTTCTTTCTTAAAGTTATTAAACCCCTCAATGAGATTTGGTAAGTTTTTTCTGGGCTCGAGCGAGCCAACTGAAAGAATATAATTCTCAAATTTATGGTTTTCTTTATCATGATTAACATTTACCAATGATGGCTCGTTAAGGTCAACTCCATTATATATTACTGAAATTTTATTTTCTGGCACACCTAAATGCTCCATTATTTTCTCTTTAGAAAATTCAGATATAGTTATTATATGTCGTACTTTTTTTACTAGCTTGGGCTGTATATATCTGTACCACTCAACGAATTTTTTATTAAGCCATTCTGGATGATCAAACGGCACTGTATCATGGATAGTAATAACTTGATCTTTCACAAAAAGAGGGCCTGTGTTACTTGGAGACCACAATGAACCTTTTTTTCTTATTTTGTTATATTCTACAGGTAAAACAAACTGTTCCCATAGATGTCCTTTGACTCCAGATATATTACAGCCCGGTTTAACTTGAATAATTTCATTTCCGGTTTTTGTTAATTCATCAATGATCCTTTGGGTATAACGCTGCACACCTGTTGTATGGCCTAATAAATTTCTACAATTGACAATCATTTTTTCACCATGAAATTTATACTTCTAAAATTAGGAAAATAGACTTTTAATAAAGACAAAATAAAATCACGAATGCTGAAATAATATAAAGGTTAGATAAGTTTTCTTTAGATAGCAAATTTTCGATATCTCTGTATATGAAATCGCCAATCATTAAAGCAAACCAGATTATACAAAAATCATTTGATATGCATCCAATATTTAAAATAATTAGCAAAAAAATGATTAAATATAAAACGGCATATTAATAAAGCGCTATGCATACACTTCAATCAACAAGATCACTTTAATGAACAAGATTAAAAGGTAATTAAAAAGCCCACCTCAAGAGGTGAGTTATGCCTCAAAATTACAAATGATATTTTTTACAATCTCATTAATATACTATTATTCAATGAAGGTATTTTTAACTCACTCTTTACACTTCCAGTATGCCTTATGCATACTACACCATTTTGTGAAACTTACTGGCAACTTCTTATAATTCAGACCAATTTTATATCCTAAAAGTTTCATGAAGTTATTTATAAAAGCTAAAGGTATATATTTAACACTCCTTTTGAGTAAGTAGTTAAACTCTGAACATATAAATTTTTTCCCCTCCCCTCCAGCCCCACCAAATTCCTTCCGAATCCACGGTTCATTTGCATGGAAGACGCCAATATCAAAATATCTTCTAAACTCTTCTATAATATGGTAGTTATGTGAATGCTTGACTTTAGCATCGGCTATATACGCAGATTTAAATCCATTTTTAATAGCTTTGGCTGTATAATACATATCCTCACAAAGGATAGTGTTCGAAGGGAAGCCCCCCAACTTTTTAAATACGGATAATCGATATGCTGAAAATGAATTAGACATAAAAACAGTTTTTAAGCCTTTTACAGAGATATCATCTGCACTATATATATGAGTCTCCATCGGATAATTGAAATACCTTGCATGGCTTGCAATAGGGTTAGCATCATCATGTGGTAATTGCCTACCATATGCACACACCACATTTTCATCATTAAATACAGATACTATTCGCTCTACAAAGCCATGTTGTGGGATTGCATCTTGGGTTAAAAATATAACGACATCACATTCTGCAGGTGCTAAATCTGCCAATAAATTACGTGTTGCCCCATGATTAAAGTTTTTACTTTCAATAGTACTTACATTGAAACCTAGTTCATGAGCTATACCTAAAGTATTATCTTTACTTCCCGAGTCAATTATAAAAATAGAAGTATCTTTAGGACAATTTTTTTTAATACTTTTTGCTACAGTTTCCCAGACCTGCCCTCCATTAAAAGTTGGAATGGCTATAAAAAAATTTTTTTTTATTTCTTCCTTCATAAACTACCTATAATTTGCTTGCAGCATCAATAAATGAAATCTAATAAGCACCGTCTTTTTTCAAAACCACACTGATAGTTTTAAACAAGATAGCGATATCATTCCACATAGACCAATTTTTAACATACCATGCATCAAGGTACACTCTTGTGTCATAATCGACATCACTTCGCCCACTTACTTGCCACAAACCTGTCATGCCCGGCTTACTCAAGAGATAGTAATCAACTTCATCATTATACCTTGCAAGCTCAGCAGTGATAATTGGACGTGGTCCTACCAGACTCATTTCACCTTTAAGTACGTTGAATAACTGTGGTAATTCATCCAGACTTGTTCGCCGTAGAAATCCACCTATTTTAGTTATACGCGGGTCATTTTTTAATTTGAAAGTTGAATCCCATTCTACCCTTGCAGCTACATCATTATTCAATAATTCCTCTAATACCTCTTTCGAATTTATAACCATAGAGCGAAACTTTAAGCATTTGAAAGGTTTTCCTCCCTTGCCAATTCTTTCATGACCATAAATTGCAGGACCACCATCTTTTTTTACTTTCCGGCTAATATAAAGTAATACAGGTGAAAGGACAATTATAATAGTTAATGAACCAGCTATATCAAAGATTCGCTTAAGAAATCTAGATGACCATTTAGCCAAATTTTGCTGAACCCGGAATATCATTACTTCATGACTAAATATAAAAGACATATCCGTACCATCTAGAGGCATTCCTCGTAAAGTAGGTATCACAGAAACATAACGATATCCTTTAATCATGAAATTACGTAGCCAGGTATTTCTCATTTCACTTTGATGTGACTCGACAGCAACAATGAATTGTGTTTTACTATCAATTTCTTTCAACCAAGTTAAATCGTTATGCAATACTGGTACACCATCTATCATTTTTCCCGCCGGAGTTCCTCCATCACTGTGAATAAAACCAACAATCAATAATCCAAGATTTCTTTCACTTGCAATAGCTTTGTATGCTTCATGTGCATTATTGCCACTACCAATTATCCATGTTTCCCTTTGCCATAATCCGCATGAGTCTAAAATTCGTTTTATTACCATTCGTAATGTTGGTACTAATATTAAAACAAATATCCAAGTTAAAAGCCATAAGTACCGCGAGAAAGACCAATTGGTGAATGCTACTACTGCGATTTCTATAGTTGCAAATATGACAAGGGTACGTAGAATTTCCTTCAGTTCAAACCAGAATGTTTTGCGATAAAAGTAATGTCTTAATCTTACTGAATACCAAGCAACACAAAGAAAACCTAATAACCAATGTAAGAAAATCCAACCGTCTATTTCATCTAATGGAAAGCCCTTTCCATTATCCTTTAATGTAACGGATAAAACCCCGATAGCCAAGTAAATAGAAATAACGAAACCGATAAAATCAGACAGCGCTAGAGATAGGCTGACAAAGAGATTTCTTTTTAGATTAGTCATAATTGCCTCTCAAATTATGAGGTCATTTATATATTAAAAAATTACGCATTGAACCGATAAAAAGAATATAATATCTCAATATATCACCGAATCAAAGACTCGGTGATATTATTAATTATTTATCTTCTGTATAGGAATAACCATAGTTACTATACCCATAACTATAATAACTACTAGCCTTTTTGATTACTCCATTTAATATACATCCTTTAGCTATCACACCACTTTGCTCAAAACGTTTAAAACTAACCTCAAGTTCTTTAGCTGTATTTTGTTCAAAACGAGCAACAAGCAGAGTCGTACCGGCATAATGTCCAATAATAGCTGCATCAGTTACAGCAAGTATAGGCGGAGTATCTAAGACTACGATATCATAATTTTGGCTTGCCCAAGTGATGAGCTCGCCGAACCGGCGATGCATTAACAATTCAGCTGGATTTGGTGGTACTGCACCACGTGATATAAAGTCAAAACCAACTGGTGATACTTTTTTTAAAGTCTTTTGTAATTCTATTTTACCTGATAAAAAATCAGATAAACCATTCTCATTTGATATATTAAATAACTTGTGTGTATAACCTTTTCTCATATCAGTATCAATGAGAAGAACTCGCTTGCCCGTTTGAGCAATTACTGCAGCCAAGTTTGTACTAACAAAGGTTTTCCCCGCATTAGGACTAGCTCCAGAGATCATTAATACATTATTCCTCGCTTCCATCATTGCAAAATGTAAACTTGTGCGTAACCCTCTTATTGCTTCAATTGCAAGATCAGCTGGATTTTCAACAGCCAAAAATCCTTGCGCTTCACTATTTGGTGTCTTATTCCAATATTTTTTCTGTACAGCTTTTTTTGCGAATGCTTCAGAAACTGGGATACTTGCATATACATTTATGCCTCTCTCCTCGAGTTGCTCTGGGCTTTCAATTCCTTGACGTAAGAATACCCGAAGAAGAACCAAGCCAACTGAAATTATGAATCCTAAAACGATACCTGCTAATACAATAATAAATTTCTTAGGTTGAACCGGTTTGGTTTCAGTAACAGCAGTATCGATAATCCTTACATTGCCTATAGCGCTTGATTTTGCAATGCTTAGTTCCTGTTGGCGATTCAAAAGCTGCATATATACTGCTTGTCCTGACTCAACATCCCTACTTAACCTTAATATCTCCTGTTGGGTTTTAGGCATCCCCGAAACTCTTTCATTCAACTTTATTTTTTCATCTTGCAAAGTTTTACGCTTTTCTAATAAAGCTTTGTATGTCGGATGCTCTTTTGTGTAAAGTTGAGATATTTCTGATTCTCTAAAGGTTAATTCATTAAGCTGATTTTCAACATTAACAATTTGCTCTAGAACTGATTTGGCTTCTAATGACAAATCAACAGAATCTTTCTGCCTACGATACTGATTTAATTTATCCTCAGCAATATTTAAATCATTTTGAACTTTAGGTAATTGTAAATTTAAAAAATCTAAACTTTTTGCATCCTGAGCAGCTTGACGAGAAATATTTTGAGCTAAATAGTTATTACTAATGCTGTCGATTATATTTTTAATTAACTCAGGGTCATCGCCAGTCAAAGACAATGTAAGCATACCAGTATCTTTTCCTTGATCAACGACAGAAAAAGTACTTTGTAAATCAGTGATTGCTTTTAACTTCGTTACATATTCAACTGTAAATTTACTTCCCGGCAATGCATCAATTTTATCAACTTTAAGAGATAAACCATTTTTTTCTAATAATTCCCCTACGGTACCTTTAATTTCAATATCATTATATATTAATGCATAATGCATACTATCTAATACTAAAAGCTTCAGTTCAGGTACATCTCCTGCAATTGTCGGCACATAAAGTCTAGAAATAGTTAATTTCCCTGGTTTATCCCCAATTAATCGCGACCAACCACGCCCAAAGACTGGGAAATAATCTTGTTCAGCTTTTGCCTGAAGATTTAAATCGGTTACCGTTTTTCCTAAAATCATTCTTGACTGCAGCAAAGTAATTTCAGGTGCGGACTGCGGTTGGCTATTAGGTAGCATCTGACTTAAATTGCTCAGAATGGCATTCCCTTGCTTCTGCTCGACTTGTACCAGAGCATCAGCTTGATAAATTGGGGTAGCAAACAGTACATAAACTAACGAAATCAAAGTAACTAAAGCTGTTACAGATATAATTAATTTTCGATGATCAATAAGCTCGCCTACCAAACGCCCTAAATCAATTTCATCTGTATCTTTCGCAGAAGATTTATTTGTAACTTGAGACATGCGATAATCCCTGATTATTATACGGCTAATTTTTCAACCCAGCGTAAGCCAGCTTGCTCAATCAAATGGTATACAGAAGCGAAAGCTTCCTCACTTTTACGATATGGGTCAGGAATATCCCTATGATCAAGCCATTGTCCAAAAAGCATAGTTTTTCCCCTTGCCTCTGGAGCTATTCGATTAACTTGCTCTACATGAGCTTTTTCCATCACTAATATCAAGTCATACTTCCGGCTTAACGCTGCAGTAAATTGCTGCCCCTTATGCCCTTCCAAGGAAAGGCCGTGTAAAGCCGCTATTTTAATTGCGCTATCATCTGCTGCATGTCCAACCAAGGCTCCAGTACCAGCAGAATCAATTTTTTTGCCAGGTAGCGCTTGACGTAAAAAGCGTTCACCAATTGGTGAACGGCAGATATTTCCAGTACAAATAACCAATATTGTATCAAACATTAGTTTGGCCATCTCTTTATATAGCGGATAGTTTCAGTCATATCATGCACCCCCGTTATAGTCGGTACTAATTGTGAGATTACTCTATTCCAACGTACAAGAGGAGCAGTAGTTACGTATACAATGTCATAAGGTTGCAGTTGAAATTCAGTACCTAATACCATTGCTGAAGCATCTTGTGAATTTAGTTGGTAAATATTTGCTATCTTACCATCCTTAACGCCTTTAAGTTGGCGAATCACGAATATGCCTGTAGCATCACTTACTGCCTGCGAAATTCCGTCAGAATTCCCCAAAGCTTCTGCAAGTGTCATTCCACTGCGATCCATTTTAAGGGTACTCTGCTTGCCGACTTCACCCATAACAAACACTTTGAGATCATCGTTGCGAGGAACAAAAAGTATATCACCTGGGTATAAAAGATGATTCTGAGTAAGATCCCCTTTCTGCATTAGTGCATAGAGTGAAATTTTTGTATCCTTCCCATTATGAGTTAGGACGACATTTCTCCAGTCAGCGTCCGCTGCGAGGCCTCCCGCTGCATTGATAGCGTCCATTACAGTTAAAGGGATATTTGTAATGGCTTGTTTACCAGAATTTGTCACCTCACCTGTAACATAGACTTTCTGAGAACGGAAAGCAGCAATACTGACATCAACCTGCGGGCTTTCAATATACGTAGTCAGGCGATTTGAAATCTCTTGTCTCACTTGCGTTAACGTCTTACCGGCGACCAGAACTTTGCCAATATACGGATAGAATATAGTTCCGTCAGAATTCACCCAGTTACCCGTGTCACTTGCGCTACGATACTGGCCTGCCGGTGTAGTGAGCTCAGGATGATCCCATACAGTAACCATCAGTACATCACCAACACCAATGCGATACTCGTAGCTTTTTAGTAGGTTATCCAATTGAGGATTTGAACGAGCGATGACTGGTTCGGGGCGGAGTTGATCTATCAGTCCCGGGGTCATAGGGTAAACATTAACCAGTTTATCCAGATCGTAATCGCTATCCGGCAGCTCAACCACATTCTTACGAAGGCTATTCAACCCCTGACCAGGCATGATTGTACATGCTGATAAAACCCCTATTGCTAATGCCAATGCCGAAAATCTAACAATTTTTTTCTTCATAATGTCACATCATCAGTAAACCAAAAGTGTTTAATTCCCAAACTACCGCGCGTCTTTCTGCTCTATGCAGGCTGTTGAAATCATCGGTAACATACCATCCCGATAATGTCTAATGATCGCAGTGTCCAGGCTATAAATTGAATGGTATTTCGATACCGGCACTGGCACCAACCTCATCGCTATCGCTATTATCAGCATCGGTGTACCAGAGCGAAGTGTTTAAACGCACTGATTTATATATATCCCCACTCCAGCCCAACTGCACTCCTTTTAGAGTATCCGATTGCGGGAATGCTTTATTAATTCTCTGATTTCTTGGATTGACCTTGGCATAAGCCAAGCGTGCACTCCAACGTTGATTATCTTCTGTAACCAACTCAACCTTACCTGCGTACAATTGACCATCACCACCCATTGCATCACCCAGCGGATAACCTTGCTGATAATAGCCGTCGGTGTAAATATGATGATTATAGCTATAGTTAAGACGGTTCATATTCGAACGGGTGTCATGAGCTTCCACATACCAGTTGACGGCATCTTTACCCCAACCATGGTGCCCCTCAACTCCTCCCAAGAACATATTCGCAGAGGGAAGATAGCCGGCCTCGTCTTCACCAATAAGTTGACCATAGAAGCTAATCGGCCAACCAAGCGTAGGCTCTAGCTTAAATTTGAAATCAAAACCGGCTAGCTGGTTGCCCGGTTCATTAGCTGTACCGGTGTTATCTTTACCCGTCAAACCATCCCAGAAGCTGCTAAACGACTCCGGTCTTCCCTCCCCTCCCCACTGCATAATGCGCGATGCGCCAAGCTCAAGTGACTGGAAGGGGGAAAAAGTCAGACGACCACCGATAATCTTGGTATGCGGTACGGCGGTATATTGATTCATCTGGCTGGCGGAGATCTGATACTGCCATGGGCCGATCCAGCGCAGCCACCAGGTTTCTGGCGCGGCCTGTTCAGCACGCTGCATCAAAAAGCCGGTCATCGGACGGGCAGCATCACCGCGAATCAGGCTGCCTTCGTAACCTGGCCCCCACCACTGCGGCATCTGTCCAAAGGAAAGCCACTGGTTCCAGAACTTAACCGCCCCGTAGGCGCCGTTAGCATTAAAACGTGAACCATTGCTGATGCGTTCGTCGCCCTCAACGTTTCCCTGCAGGTGAACATCCCACCACTCGCCGCTGTTATTGAAGGCTAACGATAAAGAGCTGTCAGCAGGCTGATTCTGACCAAATCCCTGCGGGGTGCCGGGCTTATCCGTTGAGGTATAGCCGCTGACCCGAAAATCAGCTTTCAAAGAGTCGAGGCGCTGGTTGATTCGCGCCAGAACCACCTGTTCGGATGAATAAGAGGGTTTTGCTTTCTTTAGTGCCCGATTAATCTCTTCCTGACTTAACGGCCAGGTCGACAGGCTGAGATGAATAACGCCGCGGTCGGAGAGCCACGCCAGATCGTTGCGCAGTTCGTTGTCGTTCATTACCAACCCGGAGGCATAGGCAAGTGAGCTGGCAGAAGTAAGCAGCCCTAGTGCGAGTGCGATTCGCGCGATTTTTATCATTGTACAAGATCCATTTTAAGCCCCGTTTCCGCAAGCTGGCGCGACAAGGGGAACACTGATAGATGCAGCGCCCTCTGACGCCAACCTTTGGTATGTTCGGTCTGCAGATTTTGTCCGGAGAAAACGAAAGCATGTGTTATGAATCACATACCAACAGACGTTTTCATCATACGGCTCTACCTGCAGTACTCAATGTATGCGAAATTGTTATTGAAGGCCATTCCATCGCGCATCATACCCGCAGTTTCCTCTTGCCAGCCCTGCAGAACCTTCTCTGAGGTGGCGACAAACTCGCAATTATATACAGGTTATGAAGATAATCACCTGGATGAAGGCCACTTTAGGAATTTCGGTCGCATGAAATGAGATTTGATATGCAGAAAATGCCAGCCCGCAGGTACGCTACCGCCCTTGGCTTAACAGCTACCAATGCACTGTACTTCTTTCCATATAATTTCAACCGCCGGATTCAGGTGAATCGGCGATTAATCCATCAAAGCAATCAATTTCGCGGCCATAAGTTTACGAGATTCTGCCCTCAATTGGGAGTCTAATCTCGAATTATTAGCGACGTCGCGAACGGCATGAACCATAACGACGATAACGTTATTGTTTGACACTAAACGTCTAAAACGGCGATCGGCACCAAACAGCAACTTAATCTCAACATTATGATTTCATTAACTTTTTACCACAAAAACAGTGTTGGTTTAGTTTCGAATTAATTATGGTTAGTCAACTACAAAATTTAATAGTAAAAAGAATTATGCCAGTGTGTTGTTATCATTAATAAATTCGATATTTAGCCAGAGAACTTATTTAGGAAACATCCTGGCTGATTATCATTGTGCTAATTATTGCGCAGAATGCCGTATCACCAATTTATTTCATGAATATGAAATAGTGCTTATGAAGGCTTTTTCACCCCATCATTTCACACTGACTATATTGTGAACACATCACGCGCCTGTCTGAATTCATGACCTTTCCCGATCGCCTCTGCGTCAGTAAAAGCGCTTGTGCAGATCGGCCCGGGTAAAAGGTTTCTCCAGCGGACCAAGCTTCACTGCGATCTCACCCAGAAGAGATTGCGTTGGCGCCTTAGCGCCGGTATTCAACAGCAGAGCCGGGATGATGACCACGCTTGCCAGCCCTCCCCATGATAACTGCGCTGTATGAGTGCCGCGGGTGCGCGACTGCAGCAGCAGAAACAATGCGCTGCCTGCGGTTCCCAGCAGTAAACCGGCAATCACTTCAGACGTTGAATGAGCGTGGATCACCAGGCGGGAATAGCCGACCAAACCGGCTAATGCATAACCAAATACGACAGAAGCAATACGAAGAGCTGGTGTAGCACGCGCGCACAGCAGCCATAAGAGAATTGGCCAGAAAGCTGAAGATAATGCGGTGTGCCCGCTAAAGCCGGTGAAGTCCAGCTCGCGAATCCCAATACCCCAACCCATAAATGCCAGTTTTGATGCGCAGACAATGGCGCCAGTGATGCCGAACAGCAGCGCCCAGTGCCAGGCGACCTGCTTTGAATCTTTGCGCAGAAAAAGAACGATAAACAACACGGCCGCACTGGGTAACAGTACGGTGCTATCGCCAAAAAAAGTGACAACCTGCCAGTTCATTTACCTTTCATCCTTTGACGATCTCTCCAGTCCGTAACGTCATTTCCGCGACATTTATGTGGGCATACACAATCAGTCACTTCACATTTATATGCATGCATGACCGTTGTTTAATGCGCAAACATGATCTCAGTCAAGTTTTATTTTTGTCTGACAACTTGACTCAGGGCTATTTACATAAGAAAAATCTTAGTAAGTAATTATCAGCAAAGATGAAATTTTGCTAGCCACACCATTTCACCATGCGACATGTTATTCGACTACCAGAAGTCTCCGAACCTTTACCGCACTTTTCAACGATACAATATAACAAAGCAAAATCTAACCCTTTGTTTTTCTACACAAGCCTTAAAGCGTGACGTATTGTATTAAAAAGAGTAAACGGTCCCGAATCCCTGAGTTCATCATCAGATCATGCGAACCGCTTACCTTCGTACGCTTAGGTTGCTGATGGCAAAATTACGCTAACAGCTTCTTAATGCTCTCGCGGAATTTTGCGCCTTCTTTATGGTTACGCAGACCATAATTAACAAAGGCCTTCATATAGCCCATTTTTTTCCCGCAGTCGTAGCTCTCGCCAGTCATCAACATCGCATCAACCGACTGCTTTTTCGCCAGTTCAGCAATGGCGTCGGTTAACTGAATACGGCCCCATGCGCCGGGTTCAGTACGCTCCAGCTCCGGCCAAATATCAGCAGAAAGCACATAGCGCCCTACTGCCATCAGGTCTGAATCCAGCGTTTGCGGTTCATCAGGTTTTTCGATGAACTCGACGATGCGCGCCACCTGACCCGCCGTTTCCAGCGCGTCTTTGGTCTGAATGACCGAGTACTCGGAAAGATCGCCTTCCATACGTTTTGCCAGAACCTGGCTACGACCTGTTTCATTGAAACGCGCGACCATAGCGGCAAGGTTATAGCGCAGCGGATCGGCGCTGGCATCATCAAGGATGATATCCGGCAGCACCACCACAAACGGGTTATCGCCAATCAGCGGGCGCGCGCAAAGAATGGAGTGACCTAAACCCAGCTGCTGACCCTGGCGCACGTTCATAATCGTTACGCCTGGCGGGCAAATAGCCTGTACCTCGGCCAGAAGCTGACGTTTGACGCGCTGCTCCAGCAGCGCTTCCAGTTCATAGGAGGTGTCGAAATGGTTTTCCACCGCATTCTTGGATGAATGGGTAACCAGCACAATTTCCTTGATGCCAGCAGCTACAATTTCATCAACAATGTACTGCACCATAGGCTTGTCGACGATCGGCAGCATCTCTTTCGGAATGGCCTTGGTGGCGGGCAACATGTGCATCCCTAGTCCTGCTACCGGTATAACTGCTTTCAAACTCACCATTTTCATATCCACCCGTATGGTTATTAATCTTTAGTTCCTGTCAGATTGTATGTATCACTGGCATTTATCCATGATGATACACGCTTGATACCTGCCATACTGTCCGTCAAATTCTGAAATTACACGCTGAATTTAAGAATACACGTAAAATCTACAGACCAATAGGTCGATTTAAGAAAATTCTTAAACGCACTTTAACAGACATTATTACTCATACTTACAAAGACTTATGTCAGCTATCTATCAGCTATTAACCATAAGACGGCGTAATGACATTCATCGCTGGTCCATCATTTCCCATTTGATACCTTGTTATCTTTCAACAAGAGTTGACACAGAACAAGTGACTGCAAAAAATCATAAATTTAGCCAAAATAATCGCTTATATTGAATATAAAATTATTTCGCACACAAAAACGGCTAAATTTCAGGGAAACAGGCGATATCCTTGACTTCAACCCCAGTGGCGGCCATTCCCATATAGACCCGGCATATGCTGCAGGCGATTAATAGTCTTCACTATGGCTTTTTTTGTTCTGCATCACATATAACCCTCACAATATCGTCCAGCAAAAATTGATCTGCCGCAAGCCACGACATTAAGTAGTATAAAAATCTAAATTCCAGGAAAGTGCTGTTATATACATCAAATCTATTGATAGAGTTTTCCATTGCCCGTGTGCTCAATCCAGGTTTTCTGCGCCGATATTCTGCGCGACCGCTTCGCTTACATCCATAAAACCTGCTTTTCATCCGGCAGATGCTGGCGGTTGTTATTGATGAAAATTCGCACCAGAGCAAATAAGTAGAACCCTATAAGCTTATGGTTAAATAAGGTTATATTCTGAACAACTGATTATATTAATAGCGGGACTCATCGGCGCGCGGATTTTGACCGCGAGCAAATCGCCGCAGAAAATATTGCATTTTAACTATAGCTTATCCATGATCTGTACATGGCACTCTTAGGTTGTAAAGGTTTTAACTAAATATGGAATGGATTGCCGACCCCTCGATCTGGGCCGGGCTCATAACGCTTGTCGTTATTGAGCTGGTACTTGGTATTGATAATCTGGTCTTTATCGCCATTCTCGCGGAAAAACTTCCCCCCGCTCAGCGAGACCGCGCGCGCGTCACCGGCCTGCTGCTGGCAATGGTAATGCGTCTGCTGCTGCTGGCGTCAATCTCCTGGCTGGTGACGCTCACCAAACCGCTGATTACCTGGCACGATCTGAGCTTTAGCGCTCGCGATCTGATCATGCTGTTTGGCGGTTTATTCCTGCTTTTCAAAGCCACCGTTGAGCTTAATGAACGGCTGGAGGGGAAGGACAGCAATAATCCCACTCAGCGCAAAGGCGCGAAATTCTGGGGAGTGGTCGCGCAAATCGTGGTGCTGGACGCCATCTTCTCCCTCGACTCGGTTATTACCGCGGTCGGCATGGTTGACCATCTGGCGGTGATGATGGCGGCGGTAATTATTGCCATTAGCCTGATGCTGATGGCCAGTAAAGCCCTGACCCGCTTCGTTAACAGTCATCCAACCATCGTCATTCTCTGTCTCAGCTTCCTGCTGATGATTGGTTTTAGCCTGATTGCCGAAGGCTTCGGCTTTCCTATTCCTAAAGGCTACCTGTACGCAGCGATTGGCTTCTCGGTCATGATCGAGTCCTTTAATCAGCTGGCGATTTTTAACCGCCATCGTTTTCTTTCGGCCAACCTGACGCTGCGTCAGAGAACCACTGAAGCGGTAATGAGTCTGTTGAGCGGCCGCAAGGACAATAGCGAGCTGGATAGCGATACTGCCTCGCTGGTTGCCGACCGTGACGATAACCCGCTGTTTAATCCTCAGGAACGGCGGATGATTGAGCGGGTTCTCAATCTCAATCAGCGCACCGTCAGCAGCATAATGACCTCGCGCCATGATATTGAACATATTGACCTCAGCGCTCCGGAAGAAGAGATTCGCGCCTTACTCGACAAAAATCAGCATACCCGCCTGGTGGTAACCGGCGGCAATGATGACGAAGATATGCTCGGCGTCGTGCACGTGATCGATCTTCTGCAACAATCGCTGCGTAATGAACCGCTCGATCTGCAGGCCCTGATCCGTCAGCCGCTGGTGTTCCCGGAAACGCTGCCGCTGCTTCCTGCGCTGGAGCAGTTCCGTAAAGCCCGAACCCATTTTGCCTTTGTGGTCGATGAGTTCGGTTCCGTAGAGGGGATAGTAACGCTCAGCGACGTGATGGAGACCATCGCCGGTAATCTGCCAAATGAAGTGGAAGAGATAGACGCTCGCCATGATATTCACAAAAACAGTGACGATAGCTGGACGGTTAATGGACATATGCCGCTGGAAGATTTGGTCCAGTACGTGCCCCTGCCGCTGGATGACAAGCGGGAATACCATACCGTCGCCGGTCTGCTGATGGAGTATCTGCAGCATGTTCCGCAGGAAGGTGAAGAGGTGAATATTGACGGTTACATTCTGCGCACGCTGCAGGTAGAGAGCCATCGCGTGCAAAAAGTACTGATTGTGCCGCCGGCGCAGGAAGAAGATGAACTGGACTATGAAGTGTAGCACCTTCATATGTGAAGTTTAAAAAGCCGGGCGAAAGGTAACGTAACAAAACGGTGGCTGATAGTGCGCTGAAATTAATAAAGCCGGGTGGCGGCTGACGCTTAACCCGGCCGACAAAGGGCCATCAGCTTTCGCAGGCTGGCGCACCGGAGTGTAGCCCGGCAATTTCATAATGCAGATGATGCTTTAATAAGGCGCCCCAGTTTATGCCGGGCGGCGGCTGGCGCCTTACCCGCCCGATAAAGAGTGATACCTTTCCCGAACTTGACGCGAATCCTCAATACCCCGTGACCGCTGCCAGACTCAGAGCTTGTCGAGCAGCTTTTTCACATCCTTACCATCCTGGGTATCTTTATTGCGTTCGACCCATTCATTAAGCCGCTTTTTAGCTTCATCCTGCAACTGCTTACGCAGTATCTGATCCACCTGCAGGCTGTAGCTCAGCGTCTGCCAGTTGCCATAAATACGCAGAGGGATCGCGGTCTGTTTGAGACGGTCAATGAGCTTGCTCTCACCCTTCCAGCCGCCCAGAACCCGAACGTTGAAGCGCATATCGCACTCTTCTTTCAGCAGGTTAAGCTCGCCCTGACCGGTCAATGCCATGAGTTCAGACTGCCCCTGCAGACCCTTTAAGGTAACCAGTCCATTATTCAGCTGCAGCTCGGTACTGACGTCGTCGAGTCGGGTCGCGTTATCGTAATTTTCCTGGGCTTGAACGTTAGTACTGCGCTCGACGGCCTGCTGCACCAGCTGCTGGAAGTTAAGTCCTTCCGTGCGCGTATCCTTCATCTGAATTTGCGCCTGCCCCTGCCAGCTGCGGCGGAATTCATCAGCATCAATCTTGTCGCCGGAAAATTCGCCGGTCAGCGAAAGCTTGCCGGTGAGGTTAATCGAGTAATCAAACGCTTGCAGAATCGTGCCTATCTCAACGTTGTCGAGCTGAGGCTTAAACGAAGCATGCGGCGTCTCGCCGCGCGCGTCCAGCGAGCCGGGTAGCGAAAGCTGCCCGCCGTCCAGGTTCCCCTGCATTTGGCTGATGGTCAGCAGCCCCTGCTGGTTGCTGATATCGCTTTTAACCTGGGTAAAATTCATGCCCCGCCACTGCAGCTGGTCCGCCGCCAGGGTCATCCGCGCGTTAAAACCGCGCAGTGAGCTGTAGTCCCGCTGAAAATCGTTATCGGCAATCACTGGGCGGAGCTGCCGGGTCTGGCTTTGACCTTGCTGATTGACGCCATTATTGCTGGCTGCAGCGCCACGGGAAAGGAGGTTATCGAGATTCAGCGTGCCGGCATGAAGGTTAAGCGTCCAGTCAGGCCGATCGCCCAGCACAACGCTGCCGCTGCCGGTAATCGTGCTGCCGTTTGCTGTTACGTTCAGGTTATCGAAGCTGAGCTTTTTGGCATCTTCCAGCCAGCTCGCCTGCAGGCTGGCCTGGCCGCTCATCCCTTCCGGCGGGAGTTCTGCCCCGCGAAGCTGCCAGTTGAGCTGTGAAAAATCAGCCTTCAAAGAGTGAGGATAGTCGCCGCCCTGCACCCGGGCGGAGAAGGAGAGCGCCAAATCCCGCTGGTCGCGGTTCACCCGACCAGAAAAATCGACCGTCGCGCGATGGCTGTCATCCTGCTCCATCTGCAGACGGATATCGCGCACCGTAACCTGTTCGCCATCTTCATGCTGGAAGAAGAGCACGCTGTCGGCAATCTGCAGTTTTTCGACATCATACGACCAGCCGCGATCCTCCGGCACCTGAGGCAGCGTGTTATCGTGCGGGACAACCGGCGCGCTCTGGCTACGTACGGCTTCGGTTTTTGAGGTCAGTTGGATCACCGCGCCTTTCAGCATCACCTGCTTGACCTGCAGCTGATGAGAAAGCAGCGGCAGCAGCCCGACGTCGAGGCGCATGTTATCCGCGCGGATAACCGGCTCCTCCGCGCCCGGCGCGGTCAGCTTCATGCGGCCTGAAAGAATGCTGAGCTGCGGCCAGACGTGCCAGCGCAGCGGACCATCGAGTTCGAGCTGATAGCCGCTGCGATCCGCTACCTCTTTCACCATATAGGCGCGAAAATCGTTGGGGTTGACCAGCAATACCAGCGCGGTAAGACCGGCGACAACAACCGCCAGTAAGATCATCAGCGTGGTCAGAATTCGTCTCATGGCATCCTCAGCAAACCGCTAAAATTATCAATCCTTGTCGATTCGACTCGCTACCGCGCCCTGCTGATCGCGATATTTCGCGTCTTCGCGGCGGTTATAAGGACGTAGAGCCGGCCCGGATAAAGGCTCAAAGCTTAACGCCCCGATAAGCATCCCTGGACGCAGCGCCAGCGGCAGCTTACCTGAATTATAGAACTCAAGAACGATACAGCCGGACCAGCCCGGATCGATACGGTGTGCGGTCACGTGCACCATCAAGCCCAGACGCGCCAGCGAAGAGCGCCCGTCAAGCCAGCCGACCAGATCCGGCGGCAGAGTCACTGATTCATAGGTTACCGCCAGCGCCAGTTCGCCCGGATGCAAAAAGAACGCTTCGCCATCCGGCAGAACAATCTCTTCACTCATCACCCGGTCCAGCGCCGCGCTGACTTCCGCCTTAGGGCCGCTCAGGTCAATAAATCCCGCCGTGTGGCCGCGGAAAGTGCGAAACTTATTTCCCAGCCGAACATCGACCGTCGCGCCGTTAATGCGCTCAATGGGCGGGCGCGGATTAATGGCCAGCCGGCCCTCATCCAACCAGGCTTCTATATCTCGATCGCACAGACGCATGAACGTTCTCCTTTAAGGCATTGCGCCCCTACGCCTTCCGGGGATAAGGGCAAATTGGCTTCTCTTTGCACGTTACACAATTCGTTGGTGTTATTCAAAGAACTGACTGATTTTGGCCTTCAGTATATCGATGGCGATACGGTTCTTACCGCCGCGAGGCACAATAATATCGGCATACTGTTTGGAAGGATCGATAAATTGCAGGAACATCGGGCGCACCGTTTTCTGGTACTGCGCCATCACCGAATCCATTGACCGCCCGCGCTCGTTAACGTCGCGCTTGATGCGGCGCATCAGGCAGATATCCAGCGGGGTATCGACGAATATGGAGAAGCTGAGTTCGTTGCGCAGGCGGGCATCGGTCAGCAGCAGAATCCCTTCCAGAATGATGACTTTCTTCGGTTCAATGTGAATGGTTTCCGGCATACGGGTATGCTCAACGTAGCTATACACCGGCAGCTCTATCGGCTGGCCGTTTCTTAACATCTGTAAATGCTGAAACAGCAGACTATGATCCATGGAGCTCGGATGGTCATAGTTGGTTTTTACCCGCTCTTCCATCGACAGATGACCTTGATCCTTGTAATAGCTGTCTTCCGGAATAACGCCGATATGTTCATCGCCGACCTGTTCACGTAATTCACGATAAAGCGTACTGGCGATAAGGCTTTTGCCCGAAGCCGATGCGCCGGCGATGCCTATAATGACGCACTGATGAGACGTATCAGTCATAAATTTTTGCGACCTGATTAACCTGGGAATGTAGGAAGGGTGGCGGTTGACCGCCAAACGCCGCAATTATAGGGATTTCAGCGCGTCGATACCAGTGCTAAGCGCCGCTCGGGTCTATTCCGGCTCCGGCGACCAGCCTTCCGTATACCATATATGGAGTAAAGCGTAAGAGCGCCAGGGGTGCCAGCGGCTGGCATAGCGCGCAATACGGGTCGGCGTCATACCAGGGAAACGCTGTTTAATCAGATAATCATCCGGCAGAAAGATATCCGGCGCCTGCCAGCCGCGCAGCGCGAAATAGTTGGCCGTCCAGCGGCCTATGCCGGGCAGCGTCTGCAGCTGCTTCATGCCGGCGTCGATATTATCCGGCGCCACCAGCGGGAGATCGCCGCTGATGGCCGCCCGCGCCAGGTGTACCAGCGCCTCCGCGCGCCGCAGGGGCATGCCCAGCGCCTTTAGCGCCAGCGGGTCGGCCTGCGCCAGCCTCTGCGCGCCGGGAAACAGGTAAAAACCCGGCGCGTCGGCCAGCGGTTCTCCGAAGGCGGCCACCACTTTCCCGGTGAGCTTTGCCGCCATCGCCACGCTGACCAGTTGACCCAGCACCGCGCGTACCGCTTGCTCAAACGGGTCGAGAGAGCCCGGCAAACGCAGCCCCGGCCTCGGCCGCGCGAGCGCCCCCAGCGTCAGGGCAACCTGCTGCGGGTCACAGGATAAGTCCAACAATCTCCCCACCCGCATCAGGCACTCGTCCGCCACCGGCTGCAGTCCGGCGGAAAGCGTCACCCGCATGCCCTGCGCGGCCTCATCCGGCATCACCGTAATCAGCCCGGCGCAGCCATTAAGGGCAAAGCTGCGGCGATAGCCATCGTCGCCGAAGGTTTCAATCCCCTGCACCGCACGAGCGCCAAGAAAGCTGAACATCCAATGCCAGTCGTAGGGGGGATTCCAGGGTAGCAGCGTCATCATTTCTCCTTTTTAGCGTTTCAATCATAGCGGCTCCGCGCCGGACGCGCCTTGCTTTTAAATTCCAGTTGTCGCAGTGCCGTCGATCCGCTAAAGTCGCCCCCCTTCTTCACCGGCATGGGGATTTTGCAGGCTATGTATATTGGTTTTGACTACGGTACCGCTAACTGTTCGGTCGCGGTGATGCGCGAAAATACACCGCAGCTGCTGACGCTGGAAAACGGCAGTTCACTGCTGCCGTCCATGCTTTGCGCGCCGACCCGCGAAGCGGTCAGCGAGTGGCTCTACCGCCATCATGACGTCCCGCCCAACGGTGATGAAAACCAGGCGCTGCTGCGCCGCGCGATAAGCTTCAATCGTGAGGAAGATATCGATGTACTCAGCAACAGCGTGCAGTTTGGCCTCGCTTCGCTGCATCAGTACGTTGACGATCCGGAAGAAGTTTACTTCGTGAAGTCGCCGAAATCGTTCCTCGGCGCCAGCGGGCTCAAGCCGCAGCAGGTTGCGCTGTTTGAAGATTTAGTCTGCGCCATGATGCTGCACATCAAACTCCAGGCGCAAACGCAGCTGCCGGACGCCATCGACCAGGCGGTTATCGGACGGCCGATTAACTTCCAGGGGCTGGGCGGCGATGACGCCAACGCCCAGGCGCAGGGAATTCTTGAGCGAGCGGCAAAGCGCGCGGGCTTTCGCGACGTCGTATTTCAGTTTGAGCCGGTCGCCGCTGGTCTGGATTTCGAAGCGACGCTGAGCGAAGAAAAACGCGTGCTGGTCGTCGATATCGGCGGCGGGACCACCGACTGTTCACTGCTGTTGATGGGGCCGCAGTGGCGGGAAAAAGCCGATCGCCAGCAAAGCCTGCTCGGCCATAGCGGCTGCCGCGTCGGCGGTAACGACCTGGATATCGCCCTGGCCTTTAAATGCCTGATGCCGCTGCTGGGCATGGGCGGCGATACGGAAAAAGGTATCGCGCTGCCGATTCTGCCGTGGTGGAATGCGGTGGCGATTAACGACGTTCCGGCGCAGACCGATTTTTACAGCGCCGCCAATGGTCGTCTGCTTAACGATTTGCTGCGCAGCGCCCGCGATAGCGAGAAGGTCGCGCTGCTGCTGAAGGTGTGGCGTCAGCGTCTTAGCTACCGTCTGGTGCGTAGCGCGGAAGAGAGTAAAATCGCCCTTTCCGCGCAGCCGACCGTGACAACCGATCTGCCGTTTATCAGCGACGAGCTGGCCACGGCTATCAGCCAGCAGGGGCTGGAAGCCGCGCTGGATCAGCCGTTAACCCGCATTATGGAGCAGGTTCAGCTGGCGCTGGATAACAGCAATGAGCAGCCGGATGTGATTTACCTGACCGGCGGCAGCGCTCGCTCGCCGTTGATTAAAAAAGCGCTGGCAGCCCATCTGCCGGGTATTCCGGTTGCCGGCGGCGATGATTTTGGATCGGTCACCGCCGGTCTGGCCCGCTGGGCGCAGGTGGTATTTCGTTAACCATCCGTTCGCGGACTACGGGACGCAGTGAGTTTGTTGCCCGGCTTAGCGCAGCGCGAGCCGGGTTCACTCCCCCCGATTGCCGCCTCCTCTCAGCGCCCTTCGCGCCGCGAAACGTAATCCCGCCTCTTTTCACCGGTATAAATCTGCCGCGGGCGATAAATATTCAGCGGCGCTTCGTGCATTTCGTTCCAGTGCGCCACCCAGCCGAGCGTTCTGCCAACGGCGGTGATCACCACAAACATGGATGAAGGCAGCCCCATCGCTTTGAGGATCACCGCTGTATAGAAATCAACGCTCGGCGACAGGCCATTTTCCACGAAGTACGGGTCGGTCAGCGCCACCTCTTCGAGGGCCATCGCTACCTGCAATGGCATATCGCACATCCCCAGTTCCTCCAGCACCCGGTGACAGGTTTCGCGCAAAATAGCGGCTCGCGGGTCGAGGTTACGGTAGCGAGAGTTACCGAATCCGAGACGACGTAACGCCTGCGGGTCGCGTTTCGCTTTGCTCAGGAACGCAGGGATTTGATCAACGGTTTTAATCTCCTCCAGCATCCGCATACTGGCTTCATTAGCCCCGCCGTGGGTCGGCCCCCACAGCGAAGCGAGCCCTGCGGCGATACAGGCAAACAGGTTCGCCCCGGAAGAGCCCGCCGCCCGAACGGTGGTGGTTGATGCGCACTGGCCGTGATCGGCGTGCAGCACCAGGATCTGGTTCATCGCCTGTTCAATCACCGGATTCAGCTGGTACGGTTCCGCCGGGATGGCAAACAGCATATGCAGGAAATTGCCCGCATAAGAGAGATCGTTGCGTGGATACTGCGCCGGTTGCTCAATAGAGAACTTGTAGCTCATCGCCGCCAGCGTCGGCATTTTCGACAGCAGGCGGGTGGCGGCCAGAGCCCGGTGCTCCGGGTTTTCAACGTCCAGCACATCGTGATAAAACGCCGCCAGCGTGCCGACCAGGGCGCACATTAAGGCCATCGGATGCGAGTCGCGGCGGAAGCTGCCGCACATCCGGGCAATCTGCTCGTGCACCAGGCTATGGCGGGTAATCGTATTTTTGAACACCTGATAGCTGGCTTCATCAGGCGCATCGCCCTGCAGCAGAATCCAGGCCACTTCAAGAAAGTCACACTGGCGAGCCAGCTGATCGACCGGATAGCCGCGGTGCAGCAGAACGCTGTTCTCGGTATCGATCCAGGAGATAGCCGACGTGCAGCCGGCGGTATTAGCAAAGCCGGGGTCGAAACTGCACAGGCCTGAAGACGCCAGCGGGCGGATATCCATGCCGAGGTGGCCCAGCGTTCCCGCCACCGTACCCAAAGGAATAGACTGCTGTTCATCCAAAGAAAGCGTTAGCGATTTCGTCGTCATCCTGTAAGGTCCCCTTCCACAACGAGTCAATGATTAACCTGGTCATTTCTCCAGGCGGAATAACCAACATAACCACAGTCGACCGCTGATTCTTTGATATAAATAACCAAAACATTGATAAACGACGGCTATTATTCATACTTAAGGAACGTCAGGGCGATTTTTCAACCGCATAAAATACGCATCTCTTGAAATTAGCTGCATCTAAATTCTGACATTCCGCCTGTGAATAATATTTTTACTTCATCAATGAGCAATATATAACCATATTTGTCTAATTTTTTGCACCTGCAGGATTCGCGTCTCTAGACTTTGCGGCCCTGATTGCCTGAATGCGTTATTTATCACGGGTGGCCCGGCAGGCGTTGACGCCCCCGTGCGATCGCTGCCCCCTCGGCCCTGGCGACAGGTAGGGTTTATTACCATCATTTTTCCCGACATTCATTAAAGCTTAATATAAGCACCTGCTTTTATATGCGCTGATTAAATAATCTATTGCTAATGGTATATAACTCCATGCACCTTCACGGCAGCACATCATAAATCCCTATGCGCTGTTTGAATTTTCCTCTTGCTTATTATGACCCGCCCTCATACGTTAACATTGATTGCGAATCTTCTTACGGCAGGTCTGGCCAGTTACCCGGCTTGCAGATAACGCTGGAATAATATCTGCGGCACCAGCAGAATGCTGCGTTGTCCAGCCCTGTAATTTTATTTCCCGGATTCCGGAGAGTTGTCTGTGCCAGCCGCAGAGCCCCGGCGCGTTTATACCGTACGGATTGATTAGTCCATGCCGCAAGGGGGCGTAATTGAATCGTTTGTGCGCTTTTTTTGATGTTCTTCGCAGGCACCGTGGACCGCATTTCTGGGCATGGTGCAGCATCCTTATGGCCCTGCAGATGTGTACGCCGGCGCGCGCGGAAGTCCGTCAGCTGGGTATCGATATTCCCGTTGACTGGTACGCCGACGCCAGCGGCCAGATGTCCCTCGACGCCTTTCTTGCGCTACCGCAAGAGGCGCTAAAAACGGCGTCGCTGATCCCGTCGTTTGGGTATTCAAAAAAAACTTTCTGGCTGCGCACGTCACTCCCGGCGGCTTATTTTTCCGGCGAGCAGCGCTGGCTGCAGCTTGGCCCACCGTTTATCGATCGTTTAACCGTCTATTATCGCCCCTACGGCAGTGATAGCCCGTGGAAACAAAAAGAGTTTGGCGACCATGCCCCAGCCCGCGATAGCGACCTCGACTACCGCGAAAGCGTGCTGATTTTAGCGCCCCCGCCCACGAAGGCAGGCTACGAGATGGTCTTCCGTCTGCAGAGCAGCAGCACCCTGATCCTGCTGGCGACGCTCTCATCGCCGCAGGAATTCGTCCGTTCGGCCACCCTCGATACCGCTTTCTGGAGTTTCTATTTCGGTCTGGCGGTCATTGCCAGCGGCATCGCCCTGTGGCTTGCCGTTGCGCTGCGCCGACGTCTGCTGTGGGGGATCTGCCTGTTTTCGCTGAACTATCCGCTCGTCGCGGCCCTGCATGGCTACCCGGAATGGTTATTCGGCGACGCCCTTCTGCCGGTTCAGGATTACATGATTAGCTGCCTGTCGCTGGTAAGCTATGCCACCGCGCTGTGGCTGCATAGCGAGGTCTTCGATCTGAAGAAGAACATGCCGCGGCTGCATCAACTGCTGCTGGCGGCGATCGGCTTAAACATTGCGCTGCAAATCAGCATCCCGCTGGGATTTTACGGCCGGGCAATGCAAATTGAAGCGGGGATATTTTTTATCGCCTCCCCGGTGCTGTTGATCACCTCATGGATGCTGTGGCGGCGTAAAGCGGTTGATATGAATACGCTGCTGCTCGGGCTGCTGCCGCCGGTTTACGTGGTGTCAGCCGGGCTGGCCCTGCTCTCGGTACACGGCGTGATTCCGTTTCATACCAGGGTTTATTCCACCTGGCAGTATGCGCTGATCATCCATATCGTCACGGTCCTGATCATCGCCGTACTGCGGGTACGGGCGGAAAACCGTACCCTGATGCGCAAGCAGCAGCTGGCGAGAGAGTTACAAATTGAACGCGAGGCCAGCTTCCACCAGCGCCAGTTTATGGGGATGGTGGCGCATGAGTTCAGAACGCCGCTGGCCATCCTCGAGGCGGCGCTGGAAAATCTGCGCCTGTGCCCCACTGTGTCCACGCAGAGCGCGCGCCTCGATCGTATGCAGCGAGCGACCACCCGTCTGGTGCAGCTCACCGATAATTGCCTCGCCGATGCCCGGCTTTCCTCCAGAGACCTGCACGCCGACCGGCAGAATGCGGAGCTGCTGCCGGTTATCTATATCGCCGCCACGGTAGTGGATCTGTCGCTGAATCATTATTTACATGTCATCTGCGAAGGGCAAACTGTCGGGCCGCAATCACCTTCGCCGGTGCTGTTTATTGATAGCGGGCTACTGTGTATTGCGATCGCTAATCTGCTCGATAATTCAGTCAAATATTCGGCATCAGGTGAAATAAGAATCGAGATTTATCGCCTGCAAAAAGGGTTTGAAATACGCATTGGCGATCGCGGCCCCGGCATTGCGCCTGAACAGGTTGAGCATATTTTTGATCGCTATCGACGCGGCGAAACCCATACGACCACGCCAGCCGGCACCGGCCTGGGTCTGTACGTCGCCCGACAAATTATACAGGCCCACGGAGGGGAGCTGTGCCTGGCGAAAAATACCGCTGACGGGTGCGAATTTGCGCTCACACTGCCGCTGGATGGACAGCAGAAGGACAAATCATGACATTACGCGTCGCTATCGTTGAAGATAGCGCTGATTTACTCGACGAACTGCTGGCCTTTTTACGCCATCGCGGCTTCGATGCATGGGGCGTGCGCAGCGCTGAAGCCTTCTGGCGGCAGCTGCATCGCGATCCGGTTGATATCGTGCTCATCGACATCGGTTTACCGGGAGAAGACGGATTTAGCGTGCTGGATTATCTGCATGAAATTGGCCATTTCGGACTGGTCGTCATCACCGCCAGAGGCCATGAGCAGGATCGCCTGCAGGCGCTGAACGCCGGCGCCGACCTGTATCTCATCAAGCCGGTCAACTTTTCCGACCTCGCGGAGAGCATTCACGCGCTTGGCGCCCGTCTCCGCCAGCAATCCGCGCCCCAGCCCACCGCGCCGACGATATCAGCGGAACGGTCAGCCTCTTCCACCTGGATATTACAAAGCGAACAGTTGATTGCGCCATCGGGGCTGATCCTGCCGCTAACGCAGCAGGAGTACCGTCTGCTGGAACTGTTAATGCGCAACCGCAATGAAGTGTGCAGCAAAGTTGACCTGCACGCCTCTCTGTTCACCGATAAAGGCGAACCGGAACTGCACCGAATCGATGTCGTCGTCAGCCGCTTGCGCCACAAGGCCCGCCTTCAGGGCATGGCCCTGCCGATTCGCGCTATTTTTGGCAAAGGTCTGGCGTTTCTTTCCTGATATTTGCCGACCCGGCCTCACCAGGCATTGCATCTTTGCGGCGGCGTCATGGCGGATAGTTTTTCATTTCTCCGCCTCTTGATCACTTTTTTTCAGTTTTTGAGAGGAATGAGAGAAATGAGACTGACAGCATATTAAGAATTTTCTTACATTGACATGGCATCGGGAGCGTACCGATTCAAAGCGTCCTCAGGCTAACCGGCTGTGGCCAGATTCAGCACAGCCTGAACGCTGGCCGCCCGCTGTACGCTGTCCGTTCGCCTGTGCCAGCACGGTTTAAAGAAGAGAATAAAAATATTCTCGTGCCTGGGATGTACATTTTTAACACCTGAAAATTTAATTAAAGGATATCCATCATGGCCATGCAAACATGGTTAGCCTTATTACTGTGCATATTTTGCCTCTGCGTTTCGGTATATAGTCTTATTTCTTATATCCGCGACAGGAGAAAACAGAAATTTCCGTTTTCAGCTAAGCACTCTTCGCGCAGAAAATAACTCAGGCGACACCAATAATAAATTATCTGCACAGTAACAATCACCGCATACGCCCGGAGGATTGATCGCAACATGGCGTTATGTTGATTTACAGGGAACTAGCGCCATGAAAAAAATAAACATCGCAATCAATACCAGCAACACTTTTCTGCGGCAATCGCTGGCTTCCATGGTCAATGAGCTCACCCGCCGCGACGGTCATCTGCACGTCAGCTTTTCGTATAAGAAAAATGATTTTTTTGATAAGGATATTATTATCGCCGAGGTTCTCCCCGGTGAAATCTACCTGTGTAATACCAGTCTAAAAAATCGCAAATCAGATAGCTCAGTTATTATACTGCACAGCTACGACCAGCTCCCGGAGCAGGAACTGATTGTTAACTGCCTGAAAGGGGTTATTTTCGTGTCGATAAAATTAGTTAATATTGACAGGATGTTGGCCATCCTTGCCCAGGAGCTGAGAAAGTGCGAAGGTCTGGTTCTGGCCCGGCGGGCCGACTCAGCGATAGTCTGCAGCAACTGCCCGCACAAAATGCTGTCAAAATCGCAGGTTGCCGTCGCCTCCGGAATTATTCATGGCTTTGATATCAGTAAAATCTCCGCCCTGCACAAAGTCACGCCCAAAACCATCACCTGGCACAAAAGTAAAATCATGGAAAAATATCGCCTCAATAACCATTATGACTTTTTCCAGTTTATTAATTTGTTAAAAGAGCGCTGGTAAACCCGCGAATATGCCGGAACTGAGTAACACTATGCGCGATAAAATTAGGAATTTGACGGCTTGTAAGGGTCGGGAATCCGAAAAAATATCAGTGAGATGAAAAATATCTACTCTGGTGTTACGCGCAGCAGTAACATGATCTGGTTCCTTGATATGAAAATACCGTAGCGTGTTTTTAGCCATAAGAAAAACGTCTTTATCGAGGAATCTGTTACTTCGTCACATTGCCCCTTGCGTGCCTGTTAGGGGCCTCTTTTTTATGACGAAGCGCGCCCCCGTCAGAGAGGGCGCACGACGATCAGGCCTCGACCTGCTGAGCCGCGGCTTCTTCTTCCGCGACCTCTTCCTGCAACAGACCTTCATTTTTTGACAGCATCGCCGTCGCGATCCCATTCCCCAGCACGTTAATCGCGGAACGCCCCATATCGAGAAAATGGTCAATACCCATCAGCAGCAAAATACCCGCCACCGGAATATTGAAGCTCGGGATGGTCGCGGCCAGCACCACCAGCGCCGAGCGCGGCACCCCGGCAATTCCCTTTGATGCCAGCATCAGGGTCAGCATCATCACGGTGATCTCGCTAAAGCTCAGATGAATATTGTAGGCCTGAGCGATAAACATCGCGGCAAACGAGCAGTACACCATCGAGCCGACGAGGTTAAAGGAGTAGCCGATGGGCAGTACGAACGACGCGATATTACGCGAGCAGCCGAACTCCACGAGGCGCTCAAGGGTCTTCGGATAGGCAGCTTCTGAGCTGCTGGTGGTAAACGCCACCAGTACCGGATCTTTCAGCATATTAAGCAGGCGAAAAACCTCTTTTTTCAGCACCATATATCCCACCGCCAGCAGCACCATGCTGGTCAGCAGCACTGCAACGTAGTAACCGCCGATGAACGAAGCATAGTTAAGCAGGATCCCCAGCCCCTGCGAGGCGATAACCGAAGAGATGGCGGCAAAAATCGCCAGCGGTGCCACGTACATCACGTACCCGGTGACCTTCAGCATAATATGGGAAACCACGTTCAGGGCCGCCACCAGCGGAGCGTTGAATTTCTCCCCCAGCGACGCTCCGGCAATGCCGAAGAACATTGAGAACACCACGATTTGCAGAATTTCGTTGTTGGCCATCGCTTCGGTAATGCTGGTCGGAATAGTATGCGTCAGAAAGCCTTTCAGGCTCATCCCGCTCACCGCCAGGCCGGTATCGACCGACTCTTTCGGAATTGCCAGATTCAACCCGGCGCCGGGGTGCTCAAGGGTAACAATCACCAGCCCAACCAGAATGGAGAGAATTGAAGAGGTAACAAACCATACCATGGCTTTACCGCCGACCCGCCCAATGGTAGCCGTTTCGCCAAGCCGCATAATGCCGACGGTGAGCGTACTGAAGACTAACGGCGCAATCACCATTTTAATCAGGCGCAGGAATACGTCGGTCAGCAGCGTAATATTTTCAGACCATGCGGTTATGGTCGTTTGCGCGGCGTATGCGTGAATGGCCGCGCCGGAGAGGATCCCCAACAGCATAAAGATAACGATGAACAGCGTGAGTTTGTTTGCACTTGCCACAAAAATTAACCCCCTGATTTATTTAACGTGTTGTTATCAATGTGCATATATTTTATTTATTGGAGCACACCAAACATTCATCACATAAATTGAATAAAAGCAGACGGGGTTACAACTCTTTTTTTGGTTTTTATAGTAAAAGTTGATGTGCTCGTTGACGTGCATCAAGCAAGTTCATTCCGCCACGGCCGACGGCGGGCAAAAATACGCTCAGGGATGCTGTCCGCTTACATCGCCAGCCCGCCGCCGCCGCTGAACGGCTGCTCGCCGGCGATTTTCATTATTTCCGCCCCCAGGGTGACAAACGGCGCCCGCCGGCTGGCATAAATCAGCCCGCCCGATGTCGGCCGCACCGCTTTGACCATATCGGTCAGCGGGTCGATGATTTCCGCGACGACATCGTCGGTGCTGACCCATTCGCCCGGCTGTTTTAGCAGCACCAGGATGCCGGTCGCCGGCGCGGTGACAATCTCCCCGGCAGCAAACGGCAGCATCACCGTTTCCTGCTGCGGCACCGCAGGCTTATCGCCCGCCAGCACGCCGCGGTACTGCAGATAACGGTAAATACGTTCGGCGTCGTCGCAGGCGGTAGCGTGATTCACCTCGTGCTGGCCGCGCAGCTCGACGGTCACCGCCATACAGCCGGGCTGCTGCGGGCCCCACGCCGCGTTTAGCGCGCTCAAACGCTGCCACGGCAGGCCGCAGGCCTCATCAAACGAGTTGCCCCCGCTCTCCTGGGACAGCAGCACGGCGCCAATACCGAGAAAAGCCGCCAGTACGTTCGCCTCGCGTTGCCAGGCCGGATCGGCGTAAAGGTGCAAAATCGCCTGGTCATCGCAATGGAGATCGAGCACCAGATCGGCATCGCAGGCGAGGCTCAGCAGATGTTGACGCAGGGCCTGAACCTCGCTTGCCACGGGAAGCGCCGCCAGCGCCTTCTGCATGGCATCGCGCACCTGCTGGAGATATTCGGCGCGCGTAGCGGGCGATTCCGCGGGTAGCCAGGGCTGCGCCAGCGCAGCCAGATCGGGAAAGTCGCGGTTGAAATTGCGCCCACTCGCCAGATCGAAACGGCCAATGCCGCTGTTAAGCAGCAGCTGAGCCAGCCCCGGCGGATTGGCTACCGGCACGATAATAATTTCACCGCGCAGCTCGCCCCGTCGTTCCGCCTGGCTGAGTAATCTTTTAAGATAATGCAGAACCAGCATGCCCGGAATTTCATCGGCGTGCAGCCCCGCCTGCAGATAGACTTTCTCGCCGGCGCCGGGCGCGCCGAAATGAAAATGGCTTAATTGCCGCTGCCCACCGAGCGCATGTTGAGGTAATGTATCGTGTTTAATTTTCATTGGACGTCCCATCTGTGGAAAAGAAAACCCGGCTTGACCGTATCGATCATAAGATCCTTGAAATCCTGCGCCGGGATGGCCGCATTTCTTATCAGAAGCTCTCGGAGCAGGTAAATCTCACCGCGCGTCCATGTCTGGAACGCGTGCGCGGCCTCGAGCGTGACGGCATCATTCGCGGCTACAGCGCCATTATCGAACTGCCCGAGCCGGAGCATGCGTTTGTGGTGCAGGCGCAAATCGCCCTGGCCGACCACGGCCGCTCGCAGCCGGTGTTTGAACAGGAGATGCGCCAGACGCCCGAAGTGCTGGACTGCTGGCTGGTGAGCGGCAGCTTCGACTTTCTGGTACGCATCGGCTGTCGCAGCATGGCGCACTATTGCCAGCTGGCGGATAGCTGGCTGACCAGTAAAAAGTTTCACGTTGATAAAATCGTTACCCTGACCGAACTACAGGCGATTAAGCGCTCCTGATTAGCCGCGGCGGATAAACGCCAGCCAGCGCCGTTCGGCGCGGGAAAAGGCGAAAATCAGCAGAAAGGTGCACAGGAGATAGAGCGCCGCAGCCATCAGAAACGGAATAAACGGCGACCAGGTCATGGCGTAGAACGCGCGGGCCACGCCGGTAATATCCAGCAGGGTTACCGTGCTGGCCAGCGAGGTGGCGTGGAGTAAAAAGACCATTTCATTATTCAGCGCCGGGATCCCGCGTCTGAGCGTCGCGGGCAGCACCAGACGACGAATAATCTGCCATTTCCCCATCCCGTAGGCTTCTCCGGCAACCCACTCCTGACGGGGAAAGGTCAGCATCATCCCCGCCAGCAGCTCCGCAACGTAAGCGGAGGTGTTCAGCACCAGCGCCAGCGTGGCGCAGAAAGTCGCATCGCGAAACAGCAGCCAAAACGGCTGCTCGTTCATCCAACCCGTCTGCACGATATCGAACTGCGACAGGCCGTAGTAAATCAGCATCAGTTGCAGATAGAGCGGCGTGCTGCGGAAAAAATACGTAAAACCACGGATGGGCAGCGCCAGCGCGCGCGGGCCGTACACCTGCCCCACCGCCAACGCAATCGCCAGCGCCACCCCGGGAACGATGGAGAGCAAAAACAGCTCCGCCGTTATCGCCAGCCCGCTGGCGGCACCGTTGCCGTCGCTCCAGATAAAGCTCGGGATCGCATCGAGAAAGGTTTGCAGATTCATAGCGCGGCCCCCGCCGTGGAAGAACGCAGCGCATAACGCTTCGCCAGGCGGCTAAACAACCAGCTGGAGAGCGCGGTAATGACCATATAAATCAGGGAAACCAGGAAATAGAAGAGGAACGGTTTCTGCGTGGCGCGCCCGGCCTGCTCGGCCAGCCATACCATGTCCTCCAGGCCCAGGATCGACACCAGCGCCGACGCTTTCATCAGCCCCAGCCAGTTGTTGTTGATGCCCGGGATCGCGAAGCTCAGCATCTGCGGCAGCATCACCCGGCGAAATACCGTCCACGGGCGCATTCCGTAGGCCTGCGCGGCTTCGGTTTGCCCGCGATCGACGGTCAGAAATGCGCCGCGAAAGGTCTCGGTGTAATAGGCGCCGAACACAAAGCCAATCGCCAGCACGCCGGAAAAAAAGGTATTGAAGCGCACCGGCCCCAGCCCCACCGCTGCCAGCAGCAGGTTAACCAGCATCTCGCCGCCGAAAAACAGCAGTAGCATAATCACCAGCTCGGGAATACCGCGTACCAGGGTAGTGTAGGCGGTGGAAAACAGGCGCAGCCACGGCGGGCCAAAGAGTTTAACCAGCGAGTTGATCAGGCCCAGCAGCAGCGCGACCAGCAATGAGCAGAGCATCACGCACAGCGAAAGCGCCGCGCCGCGTAACAGTAAGGGTAAATAGTCTGCGACCATGTTCAGCCTTCCACGGGTGCCGTAAAGGGGCGCAAGCCAGCGCCTGCGCCCTCGCCTTCACGGCTTATTTGCCATAAATATCAATGCTAAAGTATTTTTTCTGGATAGCGTCGTAGGTGCCATCGGCGCGAATAGCCTTGATAGCGCCGTTCAGGGCATCCCGCAGCGCCGGATTATCTTTATTCACCGCAATCCCCACATCGGAAGAGATGCCGCCGTCCTGAATGACCGGACCGGCAAAAGCGAATTTCTGCCCGCGCGGGGTATCAATAAAGCCGGTCGCCGCCTGGATATTATCCTGCAAAGCGGCGTCAATACGTCCGGAGAGCAGGTCAAGGTAGACGTTATCCTGATTCGCGTAGCTGACGATCTTCACGCCGTGGTTGGCCCAGTTAGCCTTCGCAAACGCTTCATGGGTGGAACCGGTCTGGACGCCGACGGTCTTGCCTTTCAGGCTGGCGACCTCAGGCAGCAGCGGGCTACCTTTGCGCGCCACCAGCTGCGCTGCGCTGCGGTAGTAGCGGTCGGTGAAGTCCACTTCCTTTTTACGCGCATCGGTCATATTGAGCGAAGCGATAATGGCATCGAACTTATGCGCGTTGAGAGCGGCAATCATGCTTTCGAACGGCTGCTTAACGAAAACGCATTTGGCTTTTAGCTGGGTGCACAGCGCGTTGGCGATATCAATATCAAAACCGGTAATTTCACCGCTGGGGGCCAGTACGTCAAACGGCGGATAGCCGCCATCGACGCCAAAGCTAATGGTATCAAACTGCTGGGCGGCCAGCGGCGCGCTGAGCGCCATGCAGGCCAGTAGTGCGGCAAGGCGTAGTTTCATTTCGATCTCCCCGGTGTCGGCGAAAAAATTAAAAACGCAGTGAGAGGCAGGTCAGGCCGCCATCCATTTTCTTAAATTCGCTGGTGTCGAGCTGCACGACAGGCATTCCCAGCTTGCTGATTTCGCCCAGGGTACAGGGGTAGCCCTGCGGCGTAATTAAGGTATCGTTGATCCACAGCGTATTTCCGGCATAGGCCTCTTCCTCCGGGATCACGATACGGTTGAAGCCGCTAAACGCCGGATGGTTAACGTAGCCTTCCGTCAGCAGCAGCGTATTGCGGCCCACATAGTTGACGATCGATTTCAGATGCAGACCGGCGCTCACGTCAATCGCCGTCACCGTGTAGCCGTGCGGCTCAACGGCGGCGGCAAATTCGCGGATCCCCTGCTCATCGGTACGCGCCGTCAGGCCGATAAAAAATCGTTTGCCCACCAGCAGCACGTCGCCGCCGTCCATATGTCCGCTTTCGCTCATCTGCACCAGTGGACGAAACCCCGCCAGCACCGGCGCAATAGTATCGACTTCGCCCTGGCGGCTCGGCGCGCCCGGATGAGTAATCACCGCCAGTTCCGGCATGACCACTGCGGTATCTTCAACAAAGTGCGCATCGGGATATTCCGCCGCAGCAGGAAGCACGGTGACCTTCAGGCCGAGCTGCAGAAGGGTCTCTACATAGGCGAGAAACTGGCGCGTGGTGGCAGCGATATCCGGCGCGCCCAGTTGGGCGGTAGTTTGTCCTGCGCCGCAGGTGGCGGCCGGTAGACGGGCGATAGCTTGGGTAAAATGCATAAAGAACCCTCTGATAGTGGTCGCATTGCTTAAAGCAAAATCTTGAGTGAATTTGATTATTAAACAGATGCGCCTGCCAATCAGGCTGAATCACGCCCCGGGGCCGCTTATTCACGCTGTATATCAGCCTGGCTGCGACGCATTCCGCTGTGACCCTTAAGAAACAGCGAATGACCGGCGATAATTAACCGGGTTCCTCGCCCGGCTAAGCAAAATCGTTAAGCGAATTTTTCGCCTAACTATTCATCGTAACCGACTCAAGGAAAAGCGTTTTTTCCAGACGTTTCTGGACAGTCTTTTCATAATTCCTCCATTTTTAAGCGGCGTTCGCTGACTAAACTAGTATCATTCCGTGAAACGTTTCAGGATGAGATAGCAAATTAATGAAAGGTAGCAATAAAAGCCGTTGGGCAGCCGTGCTGGTGGTAGCGATCGTCGCGGGCGCCGCGTACTGGTTCTGGCAGGGTCGCGAAGCGGCAAATAGCGGCGCGCCGACGGCGACAGGCGCGCGTCAGCAGGGCCCCGGAGGCGGACGGCCCGGTCGTTTTGGCGCAGCCCTCGCGCCGGTACAGGCGGCAACCGCGACCAGCGAAGCGGTGCCGCGCTACCTTTCCGGCCTCGGCACCGTGACGGCGGCGAATACCGTCACCGTGCGCAGCCGCGTCGACGGCCAGCTTCTGGCGATCCACTTTACCGAAGGCCAGCAGGTCAAAGCGGGCGATCTGCTCGCGGAAATCGATCCCAGCCAGTTTAAAGTCGCCCTCGCCCAGGCCGAGGGGCAACTGGCCAAAGATCGGGCGACCCTCGCCAACGCCCGCCGTGATCTGGCGCGCTATCAGCAGCTGGTGAAAACCAATCTGGTGTCGCGCCAGGAGCTGGATACCCAGCAGTCGCTGGTCAGCGAAACCCAGGGCACGATTAAGGCGGACGAAGCCGCTGTCGCCAGCGCCCAGCTCCAGCTGAACTGGAGCCGCATCACCGCGCCGATTGACGGCCGGGTCGGCTTAAAACAGGTGGATATCGGCAACCAGATCTCCAGCGGCGACACCACCGGCATTGTGGTGCTGACGCAAACCCACCCTATTGATGTGGTCTTTACGCTGCCGGAAAACCAAATCGCCACCGTCATACAGGCGCAAAAGGCGGGGAAAAAGCTGGCGGTCGAAGCCTGGGACCGCACCAATAAACAGAAAATCAGCGAAGGCTCGCTGCTGAGCCTCGATAACCAGATTGACGCCACCACCGGCACCATCAAGCTGAAAGCGCGCTTTACAAACCTTGATGACGCCCTGTTCCCCAATCAATTCGTCAACGCCCGTATGCTGGTCGATACCGAGCAAAACGCGGTAGTGATCCCAACCGCCGCGCTGCAAATGGGTAACGAAGGTCATTTCGTCTGGGTACTGAACGACGAGAATAAGGTCAGCAAGCACACCGTCACGCCGGGTATTCAGGACAGTCTGAAAGTGGTGATTAACGCCGGTCTTTCCGCTGGCGATCGCGTGGTCACTGACGGGATCGATCGTCTGACGGAAGGCGCAAAAGTTGAGGTCGTCGAAGCCCACGATGCGGCAACCGCCGCCGAGCCGGAAAAAGCCACCAGCCGCGAATACGGTAAAAAAGGAGCGCGCTCCTGATGCAAGTGTTACCGCCGAGCAGTACGGGCGGCCCTTCCCGTCTGTTTATCATGCGCCCGGTCGCCACGACGCTGTTAATGGTGGCCATCATGCTGGCCGGGATTATCGGCTATCGATTCTTACCGGTTTCGGCGCTGCCGGAAGTGGACTACCCGACGATTCAGGTGGTAACCCTCTATCCCGGCGCCAGCCCGGACGTGATGACCTCATCCGTGACGGCCCCTCTGGAGCGCCAGTTTGGCCAGATGTCCGGCCTCAAGCAGATGTCCTCCCAGAGCTCCGGCGGCGCGTCAGTGGTCACGCTCCAGTTCCAGCTCACGCTGCCGCTGGACGTCGCGGAACAGGAAGTACAGGCGGCCATCAACGCTGCCACCAACCTGCTGCCTTCTGACCTGCCTAACCCGCCGGTCTACAGCAAAGTTAACCCCGCCGATCCGCCGATTATGACCCTCGCGGTCACCTCTTCCGCCGTGCCGATGACCCAGGTCGAGGATATGGTCGAGACCCGCGTGGCGCAGAAGATCTCCCAGGTTTCCGGCGTCGGGCTGGTCACCCTCGCGGGCGGCCAGCGCCCGGCGGTACGCGTCAAGCTCAACGCCCAGGCCATCGCCGCGCTCGGGCTGACCAGCGAAACGGTGCGCACCGCGATAACCAGCGCCAACGTCAACTCGGCGAAAGGGAGCCTTGACGGCCCGGCGCGGGCGGTGACCCTCTCCGCCAACGATCAGATGCAGTCGGCAGAAGATTATCGCCGCCTGATTATCGCCTGGCAGAACGGCGCGCCGATTCGCCTCGGCGACGTCGCCACCGTGGAACAGGGCGCGGAAAACAGCTGGCTCGGGGCATGGGCGAACAATCAGCGGGCGATCGTCATGAACGTCCAGCGCCAGCCGGGGGCCAATATTATCTCTACCGCCGACAGCATCCGCCAGATGCTGCCGCAGTTGACCGAAAGCCTGCCGAAATCAGTCAAAGTACAGGTGCTTTCCGACCGCACTACCAACATCCGGGCGTCGGTTAGCGACACCCAGTTCGAGCTGATGCTGGCTATCGCCCTGGTGGTGATGATTATTTACGTCTTTCTGCGCAACGTCCCGGCGACGATTATTCCCGGCATCGCCGTGCCGCTATCGCTGGTCGGCACCTTTGCGGTAATGGTGTTTCTCGATTTCTCGATTAACAACCTGACGCTGATGGCCCTGACCATCGCCACCGGCTTTGTGGTCGATGACGCCATCGTGGTGATCGAAAACATCTCGCGCTATATCGAGAAAGGCGAAAAGCCGCTGGCCGCCGCCCTGAAAGGGGCCGGAGAGATTGGCTTTACCATTATCTCGTTGACCTTCTCGCTGATTGCGGTGCTGATCCCGCTGCTGTTTATGGGCGATATCGTTGGCCGCCTGTTCCGCGAGTTTGCCATTACCCTGGCGGTGGCGATCCTGATCTCCGCGGTGGTGTCGCTGACCCTGACGCCGATGATGTGCGCCCGCATGCTGAGCCACGAGTCGCTGCGCAAGCAGAACCGCTTCTCGCGCGCCAGCGAGCGTTTCTTTGAACGGGTGATCGCCGTCTATGGCCGCTGGCTGAGCCGGGTATTGAATCATCCCTGGCTGACACTGAGCGTGGCCCTCGGTACCCTGGTGCTGTCGATTATGCTATGGGTGTTTATTCCGAAGGGCTTTTTCCCGATTCAGGACAACGGCATCATTCAGGGTACGCTGCAGGCGCCGCAGTCGGCGTCGTTCGCCAACATGGCCGAGCGCCAGCAGCAGGTGTCGGCGGCGATACTCAAAGATCCGGCGGTAGAAAGCCTGACCTCCTACGTCGGGGTTGACGGCACCAACCCGGCGCTCAACAGCGCCCGCCTGCAAATCAACCTTAAGCCGCTGGACGAGCGCGACGATCGCGTGCAGACGGTGATCGGCCGCCTGCAGAACGCGGTGAGCGGGATTCCCGGCATTGAGCTTTACCTTCAGCCCACGCAGGATCTGACCATTGACACCACCGTCAGCCGCACTCAGTACCAGTTCACCCTGCAGGCGAACTCGCTGGATGCGCTCAGCAACTGGGTGCCACAGCTGCTGACCCGGCTGCAGGCGCTGCCGCAGCTCTCCGACGTCAGCAGCGACTGGCAGGACAAGGGCCTGGCGGCGTATATCAACGTTGACCGCGATAGCGCCAGCCGCCTCGGCATCAGCATGGCGGACGTCGATAATGCGCTGTATAACGCCTTCGGCCAGCGTTTAATCTCCACCATCTATACCCAGGCGAATCAGTACCGCGTGGTGCTGGAGCATGATACCCAGGCCACGCCGGGGCTGGCGGCGCTGGATAATATTCGCCTGACCAGCAGCGACGGCGGGATTGTGCCGCTGAAATCCATCGCCAGCGTCGAGGAGCGTTTTGCCCCGCTATCCATAAACCATCTCGATCAGTTCCCGGTCACCACCATCTCGTTTAACGTGCCGGATAACTATTCGCTGGGCGATGCGGTCGATGCCATCCTTGGCGCCGAACAGGCGCTGGAATTCCCGAGCGATATCCGCACCCAGTTCCAGGGCAGCTCTCTGGCTTTCCAGTCGGCGCTGGGCAGCACCGTCTGGCTGGTGGTCGCTGCGGTAGTAGCGATGTATATCGTCCTCGGGGTACTGTATGAAAGCTTTATTCACCCGATAACGATTCTCTCCACCCTGCCGACGGCGGGCGTGGGCGCGCTGCTGGCGCTATGGCTGGCGGGGAGCGAACTGGACGTTATCGCGATTATCGGCATCATACTGCTGATCGGCATCGTCAAGAAAAACGCCATCATGATGATCGACTTCGCGCTGGCCGCCGAACGCGAACAGGGCATGCCGCCGCGCGAGGCTATCTACCAGGCCTGTCTGCTGCGCTTTCGTCCCATCCTGATGACCACCCTCGCCGCCCTGCTCGGCGCGCTGCCGCTGATGCTCAGCACCGGCGTCGGCGCGGAGCTGCGCCGTCCGCTGGGGATTGGCATGGTCGGCGGTCTGATGCTCAGCCAGGTGCTGACCCTGTTCACTACCCCGGTGATCTATCTGCTGTTCGACCGACTGTCGCTGTATATGAAGAGCCGATTCCCGCGGCGTGAAGAGGAGGCGTAGGTGAAGTTTTTCGCGCTCTTCATTTACCGTCCGGTGGCGACGATTCTGATTTCGCTCGCCATTACTCTCTGCGGCATCCTCGGTTTTCGCCTGCTGCCGGTAGCGCCGCTGCCGCAGGTGGACTTCCCGGTTATCATGGTCAGCGCCTCGCTGCCCGGCGCGTCGCCGGAGACTATGGCCTCTTCGGTGGCGACGCCGCTGGAGCGCTCTTTGGGGCGGATTGCCGGGGTCAATGAGATGACCTCCTCCAGCTCGCTCGGCAGTACGCGCATCATTCTTGAGTTCAACTTTGACCGCGATATTAACGGCGCGGCCCGCGATGTGCAGGCGGCGATTAACGCTGCGCAAAGCCTGCTGCCGAGCGGTATGCCGAGCCGTCCGACCTATCGCAAAGCCAACCCGTCAGACGCGCCGATCATGATCCTCACCCTCACCTCGGATACCTGGTCCCAGGGTGAGCTGTACGACTTCGCCTCAACCCAACTGGCGCAGACCATTGCCCAGATTGACGGCGTCGGCGACGTCGACGTCGGCGGCAGTTCGCTGCCCGCTGTGCGCGTCGACCTCAACCCGCAGGCGCTGTTTAACCAGGGCGTGTCGCTCGACGCGGTGCGCACCGCCATCAGCAACGCCAACGTGCGTAAACCGCAGGGGGCGCTGGAAGATGCCACCCACCGCTGGCAGGTGGCGACCAACGACGAGCTGAAAACCGCGGCCGAATACCAGCCGCTGATCGTGCACTACAACAACGGCGCGGCGGTGCGCCTCGGCGATGTCGCCAACGTCACCGATTCGGTGCAGGACGTGCGCAACGCCGGGATGACTAACGCCAAACCGGCGATTTTGCTGATGATCCGTAAGCTGCCGGAGGCCAATATCATTGAGACGGTGGACAGCATTCGCGCCCGTCTGCCGGAGCTACAGCGCACCATCCCGGCCTCTGTCGATCTGCAAATCGCCCAGGACCGCTCGCCGACCATCCGCGCCTCGCTGGAGGAAGTCGAGCAAACGCTGGTGATCTCGGTGGCGCTGGTGATCCTCGTGGTCTTCCTCTTCCTCCGCTCGGGGCGCGCGACGCTGATCCCGGCGGTGGCGGTTCCGGTTTCGCTGATCGGCACCTTCGCCGCCATGTACCTGTGCGGCTTCAGCCTTAACAACCTGTCGCTGATGGCGCTGACCATCGCTACCGGCTTCGTGGTTGATGACGCCATCGTGGTGCTGGAAAACATTTCCCGCCATCTCGAAGCGGGCATGAAGCCGCTGCAGGCGGCGCTGCAGGGGAGCCGGGAAGTCGGATTTACCGTTCTGTCGATGAGCCTGTCGCTGGTGGCGGTATTCCTGCCGCTGCTGCTGATGGGCGGCCTGCCGGGAAGGCTGCTGCGCGAATTCGCCGTTACTCTGTCGGTGGCGATCGGCATCTCGCTGGCGGTCTCCCTGACCCTGACGCCGATGATGTGCGGCTGGCTGCTGAAAAGCGGCAAGCCGCACGAGCCGACGCGCAAGCGCGGTGTTGGCCGCCTGCTGGTGGCGATTCAGGGCGGATACGGTAAGTCGCTGAAGTGGGTACTGAAGCATAGCCGCTTAACCGGCCTGGTGCTGCCTGGCACCATCGCGCTGAGCGTCTGGCTCTATATTTCGATTCCTAAAACCTTCTTCCCGGAGCAGGACACCGGGGTGCTGATGGGCGGGATCCAGGCCGATCAGAGCATCTCGTTCCAGGCGATGCGCGGCAAGCTGGAGGACTTTATGAAGATCATTCGTGAAGATCCGGCGGTGGACAACGTCACCGGTTTTACCGGCGGCTCGCGGGTCAACAGCGGGATGATGTTTATCACCCTGAAGTCGCGCGATGAGCGCCATGAAACGGCGCAGCAGATTATCGATCGGCTGCGGAAGAAGCTGGCCAAAGAGCCGGGGGCCAACCTGTTCCTGATGGCGGTACAGGATATCCGCGTCGGCGGCCGTCAGGCCAACGCCAGCTACCAGTACACGCTGCTGTCGGACGACCTTGCGGCGCTGCGGGAGTGGGAACCCAAAATCCGCAAAACGCTGGCGGCGCTGCCGGAGCTGGCGGATGTCAACTCCGACAGCCAGAATAACGGCGCCGAGATGGACCTGATCTACGACCGCGATACCATGTCGCGACTCGGCATCAGCGTGCAGGACGCCAATAATCTACTAAATAACGCCTTCGGTCAGCGGCAGATCTCAACCATCTACCAGCCGCTGAACCAGTATAAAGTGGTGATGCAGGTCGACCCGGTCTACACCCAGGACGTCAGCGCCCTCGATAAAATGTTTGTGATCAACAGCGAAGACAAGCCGATCCCGCTATCCTATTTCGCCAAATGGCAGCCGGCCAACGCCCCGCTGTCGGTGAACCATCAGGGGCTGTCGGCGGCATCGACCGTGTCGTTTAACCTGCCTACCGGCAAATCGCTGTCAGAAGCCAGCGACGCCATTAACCGGGCGATGACCCAGCTTGGCGTGCCGTCCAGCGTCCGCGGGTCGTTCGCCGGGACCGCGCAGGTGTTCCAGGAGACCATGAACTCGCAGGTGATCCTGATTCTGGCGGCTATCGCCACGGTATATATCGTGCTGGGGATCCTCTATGAGAGCTACGTTCATCCGCTAACCATTCTGTCGACTATCCCCTCTGCGGGCGTCGGCGCGCTGCTGGCGCTGGAGCTTTTCGATGCCCCGTTCAGCCTAATCGCGCTTATCGGGATTATGCTATTAATTGGCATTGTGAAGAAAAACGCCATCATGATGGTCGACTTTGCCCTGGAAGCGCAGCGCAACGGCAACCTGCCGCCGGAAGAGGCAATCTTCCAGGCCTGTCTGCTGCGTTTCCGGCCGATAATGATGACCACCCTGGCAGCACTGTTCGGCGCGCTGCCGCTGGTTATCTCTGGCGGCGATGGCGCCGAGCTGCGCCAGCCCTTGGGGATCACCATTGTCGGCGGTCTGGTAATGAGTCAGCTGTTGACCCTGTATACCACGCCGGTGGTCTATCTGTTCTTCGACCGTCTGCGGCTGCGTTTTTCGCGAAAAGTCCATCAACCGGTAAGCGAATAACATGACAGATCTTCCTTCCAGCGTACGCTGGCAGCTGTGGATAGTGGCCTTTGGCTTTTTTATGCAGGCGCTGGATACCACCATCGTTAACACCGCCCTCCCCTCAATGGCGCAAAGTCTTGGGGAGAGCCCGCTGCATATGCATATGGTTATCGTCTCCTACGTGCTGACGGTGGCGGTGATGCTGCCCGCCAGCGGCTGGCTGGCGGATCGTGTCGGAGTAAGAAATATCTTTTTTAGCGCCATCGTGCTGTTCACCGCCGGCTCCCTGTTCTGCGCGCAGGCCGCCACGCTCGATCAGCTGATTCTGGCCCGGGTGCTGCAGGGCGTCGGCGGCGCAATGATGGTTCCCGTAGGCCGCCTGACGGTAATGAAAATTGTCCCGCGCAGCCAATATATGGCGGCGATGACCTTCGTCACCCTGCCCGGCCAGGTGGGGCCGCTGCTTGGCCCGGCGCTGGGCGGGATGCTGGTGGAGTACGCCTCCTGGCACTGGATCTTTCTGATCAATATTCCGGTTGGCATCGTCGGCGCCATCGCCACGCTGTGCCTGATGCCCAACTACACCCTGCAAACCCGGCGCTTTGATATCCTCGGCTTTATTTTGCTGGCCGCCGGCATGGCAACGCTCACCCTGGCGCTCGACGGCAAAAAGGGGCTCGGAATCTCCCCCCTGTGGCTGACGGCGCTGGTGGCCATCGGCGCGGCGTCAATTCTGTGCTATCTGTGGCACGCGCGCGGCAACCGCAACGCGCTGTTCAGCCTGAAGCTGTTCAACAACCGCACCTTTTCTCTCGGCCTTGGCGGCAGCTTCGCCGGGCGCATCGGCAGCGGCATGCTGCCGTTCATGACCCCGGTGTTTTTACAGATTGGCCTCGGCTTTTCGCCGTTCCACGCCGGGCTGATGATGATCCCGATGGTGCTTGGCAGCATGGGAATGAAGCGCATTGTGGTTCAGGTGGTCAACCGCTTCGGCTATCGTCGGGTGCTGGTGACTTCAACGATCGGCCTCGCGCTGGTCAGCCTGCTATTTATGGCCGTCGCGCTCGCGGGCTGGTACTGGCTGCTGCCGATGGTCCTGTTTCTGCAGGGAATGATTAACTCCAGCCGCTTCTCCTCAATGAATACCCTGACCCTGAAGGACCTGCCCGACGATCTGGCCAGCAGCGGCAACAGCATGCTATCGATGGTCATGCAGCTGTCGATGAGTATCGGCGTCACTATCGCCGGGATGCTACTCGGTCTCTACGGCCAGCAGCATATCGGCGTCGATGCGGCGACCGCTCATCAGGTGTTTCTTTATACCTACTTAAGCATGGCGGTGGTTATTGCGCTGCCGGCACTCATTTTTTCCCGCGTACCGGACGACACCACGATGAATACCGTGATTCGTCGCCGTAAAAGGAGTGAGTCTTGAAGTTCTGGCGTCCCGGCATTACCGGCAAGCTGTTTATCGCGATTCTTGCCACCTGCATCGTGCTGCTAATCAGCATGCACTGGGCGGTGCGTATTAGCTTTGAACGCGGCTTTATCGACTATATCAAGCGCGGCAACGAACAGCGCCTGACCATGCTCGGCGATGCCCTGAGCGAACAGTATGCCCAGCACGGCAGCTGGAAGTTCCTGCGCAACAACGACCGCTTTATTTTCCAGCTGCTGAAAACCTTTGAGCGCGACAATGACGATCGCTCGCCGCCGGGTCGCGGTATGGGTCCGATGGACGAACCGCGTCCGGGCCCCGGCCCCGGAGAGATGCCGCCGGATGCCGCGCCGGACCGCCCCCTTGAGGGCCCGCGCGGCGATCGTGGCGATCGCGGTCCCGGTCCTGATATGCCTCCGCACGGCTGGCGCACGATGTTCTGGGTGGTCGATCAGAAAGGGCGCGTACTGGTGGGCCCGCGCGAGCGCGTCCCGGCAGACGGCACCCGGCGCAGTATTATGGTTAACGGCGTCGAGGTTGGCGCGGTCATTGCCTCGCCGGTTGAGCGCCTGACGCGCAACACCGATATCAACTTCGACCGTCAGCAGAAACGCACCAGCTGGCTGATTGTCGCCCTCGCTACGCTGCTGGCGGCGCTGGCCACCTTCCCGCTGGCGCGCGGTCTGCTCGCCCCGGTTAAACGGCTGGTTGAGGGGACTCATCGTCTGGCGGCCGGCGATTTCTCCACCCGGGTCACCGCCACCAGCAGCGATGAACTGGGGCGCCTGGCGAAAGATTTTAACCAGCTAGCCAGTACCCTTGAACGCAATCAGCAAATGCGCCGCGACCTGATGGCCGATATTTCTCATGAACTTCGCACGCCGCTGGCGGTGCTGCGCGGCGAGCTGGAGGCGATTCAGGATGGCATCAGGAAATTTACCCCGGATTCCATCGCCTCCCTACAGGCGGAGGTCGCCACCCTCACCAAACTGGTCGAGGATTTGCACCAGCTTTCCATGTCCGATGAAGGCGCCCTCACCTACCAGAAAAGCTCGGTGGATATTATTAATCTGCTGGAGGTCGCCGCCGGCGCGTTTCGCGAGCGCTTCGCCAGCCGTGGACTGTCGATTGGCGTTTCGCTGCCGGAAAGCGCGACGATTTTCGGCGACCGGGATCGCCTGATGCAGCTGTTCAACAACCTGCTGGAAAACAGCCTGCGCTATACCGATAGCGGCGGCGGCCTGCAGATTAGCGCCCGCCAGAGCGGCCAGATGCTGATTCTCGACTTTGCCGATAGCGCGCCCGGCGTCACCGACGAACAGCTGGAGCGGCTGGTTGAGCGCTTTTATCGTACCGAAGGGTCGCGTAATCGTGCCAGCGGCGGCTCTGGTCTGGGGCTGGCGATTTGCCTTAACATCGTGGCTGCCCACGGCGGCACTTTACGTGCCGGCCATTCGCCTTTGGGCGGGGTTAGCATTAAAGTAGAGTTACCTCTGGAACGTAATTTATCGAGAGACGTATGACTGAATTACCTGTTGATGAAAACACGCCGCGCATTCTTATCGTGGAAGATGAGCCCAAACTGGGCCAATTGCTGATCGATTATCTTCAGGCGGCGGGTTATGCGCCGACGCTGATCAATCACGGCGATCGGGTTCTACCGTACGTTCGCCAGACGCCGCCGCATCTGATCCTGCTGGATCTGATGCTGCCCGGTACCGACGGGCTCACTCTGTGCCGGGAAATCCGCCGTTTCTCTGAGGTTCCGGTGGTGATGGTAACCGCCAAAATCGAGGAGATCGACCGCCTGCTGGGGTTAGAAATCGGCGCCGATGACTATATCTGTAAGCCCTATAGCCCGCGTGAAGTGGTGGCCCGCGTGAAGACCATTCTTCGCCGCTGCAAGCCGCAGCGCGATCTGCAGGCGCTGGATGCCGAAAGCCCGCTGATTGTCGACGAGGGCCGCTTCCAGGCTTCCTGGCGCAACAAGCTGCTGGACCTCACGCCCGCCGAGTTCCGGCTGCTGAAGACCCTCTCTCAGGAGCCGGGTAAAGTCTTCTCCCGCGAACAGCTGCTCAATCATCTGTACGACGATTACCGCGTGGTCACCGACCGCACCATTGACAGCCATATCAAGAACCTGCGCCGCAAGCTGGAATCGCTGGACGCCGAGCAGTCGTTTATCCGCGCCGTTTACGGCGTTGGATATCGCTGGGAAGCCGACGCCTGCCGCCTGGCGTAACCGCACAGCCCCGGCTCAGCGCCGGGGCTGGCATTTTCTGTTATCCGCTCCCCCAAATAAGCCCCTCAGCGGCGCTTCAGGAAAAAACTGCGCCCTTCGGGTCATAATCTGAGAATACTGGCAAAAATAAGAAATACGTCACCGGCATGATATATTGCAGGCGGATATTCTCTATATATTCAACTGCGCAAGGAATGCCATGAGTAATATTCATAGAAAATATAGTCCACGAAATATAATTAACGCCCCTGATGTAAAATCGGCCATTATTTCTCGCAGCGAACAGCGCGACGACGGTAATAGTATTCAACGCTGGCTAAGCAACCATTTTTTTCGCTGGGCTATCGGTAATTTTCCCCACGTTTACCCCGTACGCTCCGCCGCCGATTATGCGGTTTACTTTGGCGCGGAGAAGGCGATCCCCGCGTGGTTGATATCCGGGCTGGGCGGCGGCGCCTTTTACTATCTTAATCCACAGCATCCGCAGCTGCTGGCGACGGAAAGAGAATTACTGGAGTTCCTGTCGCGGCTGGAAGGCACGCGGCTGGAAAGCAAACTTCAGCGCATTAACTGTTTCACCGTCCTGGACATGCGCGAGGCCGAGCACCAGAAAATGCAGCGCCTGCGCGAACGAGGCTGGTCCCCCTCCAGCGACGACGCCGTTAAGCCGCTGATGAAGGTCACTGCTGGCCAGTGGGTCGCCTTCGATGCCGCCAGCCCGGCCTTGCGTAGTGAAATGGCCTATGAATCCTGGCATATGCAGCACTGCGTCGGCCAGTTCGAGGATAAAGGGTCACTCTCCGGCGGCTACGGCGAGTACTACGCCCGGCAAATTGAACAAGGCGCATTTCGCCTTCTGAGCCTGCGCGACGAAAATAATATTCCCCACGTCACCCTGAGCCTGAGGATAAATAATGACAGCATGAGTATCGATCAAATTAAAGGTAAGCAGAACCAGCATCCTGTTAAAAAATATGCCGCCGACGTTTTGGCTTTATTACATTATCTGCAACCACGTCCCGAGCGCCACGCCGATTGTGAAGGTATGGGGATCGTCTATGAAGCGACGCCGCAATTTGCTGGCTGGAAATTTATCACCGATGTGGTTGATTTTGATTTTTTACTCAACGTTCTGCATAACAATTTTCATTTAATGACGCACTTCCCTCACCCACCGGTGGCGCTACAGTGGCTGCTTCTGCACAGCGCTCCGGAGGCATTGCGCTATCTTCGGACGATCGATCCCAACGTGGCGACCGCGGCGGAAATGCTGTTCCCACAGCATGAATGGCACCCTACGCTTGCCGGGAAAAACACCTGCAGCCAGCCTTTTGAAATTGAGAGCCTGACGCTACAAACCACGCGCTACCGACCCCACACCGGAGAGAGTCCTTGATGCTGCTGATAGCCTTGTTTACCACCGCTTATTACCTGCGCTTACGCGCCAAAAAAAAGAATAAACAGCTGGTTGCCGCCCGCATCGCCGAGGAAAAAGAAAAGGACCGTCTTAACGATCTGCGCCGCGATAGCCGAAGACGCCAGTGGGCGCTGGCGTTAGCCGATCTCCTCTCGCACCGCAATGGCCTGCCGACAAAAGGCGTACAGCTGGCGTTGAAACTTGATGATGACCAGCGCCGCCACCTGACGCAGCAGGTAAAAAAAGAACTGGGCTTGCATCAGCACCTCGACGGCGCGGCGTTACGCCAGCAGATCGCCGAGATCCTGCGCTGCTGGCCGGCGGGCATGGGCAACTCGCCGCGCACGTTTTACCACCACCTGGCGGCCCAGGGCCGGGTTCGCGACGCGCTGGCGTTCGACTGCATGCGCACCGCCTTTCTGACGCGCTGTATCGCCGGGCTCGGCTGGTGCGACGAAAATCAGGCCTGGCTGGTTCTCCTGTTAAACGCCCAGCGGGCGCAGGATTGTTTTGCTTCGTGGGAAGATTACGCCACCGCCTACGTCCGCGCCCGCCGGGTACGGCTGGCGTTAATGGATACGCCAACGGCGGTTGCCGGACGCGATGTGCAGGAGGTGGCCTGTTATCTGAAAGCCTCCTTCAGCCGCTGGAAAACGCTGCCGTGGAATGACTTCAAAATTTTCGACCCGGTTTAAAAGGAGTGTTTATGGAAAAGGATGACCCACTGCTCACCGCCATGTTTGAGATGTGCAACCGTAAAAATCCCCTCAATGACGGACAGCGCGAGTGGTCTATCGCGGATCTTCCCGGCCTGTTGCGCGAAGGATGTTATGACGAGCTCGAGGCGCGCTATAGCCGGGCGCTGGCGGAAAGCCTGACCAGCCGCGAGGCGGAAAAACGTTACTTCCTCGCCTGGACGCAGATGTGCAACCATTTTTACGATATGGATGCGCTGGTCGAGGCCGGGCCTGCTGGGTTAGCGCTGATCAAAAACTGGCAGCGCGCCCGCCCGCGCTCCAGCTATGCCTGGCTTGCTGAGGCCCAGTACTGGAACCACCGCGCGTGGCTCTATCGCAGCTACGGCTGGGCGCAGGATACCACCCGCGCCATGTGGATCTGCGCCAGCGCCTGCAATGAGCGGATGGTCATTGCCGCTCTCTACGCCATCGACCTCGAACCACGCCAGTGGATGGCGGCGTCCCTGACCAGCACTAACTCTAAGGTCTTCGGCCAGCCCGACTGGCTGGCTGAGTTCCTTGCCGGCGCTGAGGTTGCGGGACGACCGCTGATGCAGGAACTGGCTGAATATCACCGCCGCTCACCGCAGGAAGTGGAGGCGCTGATGGCCCATTCCGGCCTGTCGTTTGCCGACGCGGTATGCCCGAATCTTCCGCGTCCGCAGGTACTGCCTGCGTGCGATGGCGACGCCGGGCAACGCTACTGGCTCGCCGTTTGTCTGGCGATTTTCCCGACGGCATTTTACGCGCTGGATGAGTATATTCCGTTTCGTATGCCGCGCTGGGGAGGATCGCATCAGGAGATCCGCGAATTTCTGGCATCAACGGTATGCGATCATCTTACCGCCGCCGAGCGGGAGCATCTGGAACTTTTAATCTGGTGGGATGACCATCGCGATCTGCGTATCAATGAAGTGGATTCACCGACCGAGCGGGAGCATATTATCGCCAAAGCCGAAGAGATTGCCCGGCGGGCGCACATGGCGCAGTCTCGCCACCATGCGCTGGAGTGGCTGCTGCTCTGCTATAGCGATTTAGACGATAAAGACGCGCTCTGGCTCACCCTGCAGCGTTCGGTCATGGAAAAAGTGAAGCTCAACAATTACTACACCGCGTGGGCGTTAAAGTTTGCGCTGCGCGATTTCCCGGACAGCGAGTGGATTTACAATTTCATCTGCCAGAATGCGCAACAAACCGAATACGGCGTGCCGAAAATCTATCGCGGCTACTTCCAGTACGCGGGGTTATTTGGCTTTGAAAAAGATGAAGCGCAGGGCGCCGTCTGGCTCGATAGCGTCGCCGACATTGAATACGACCATAACTGGCGGGCGGCGATAAAAGATTTTCGCTGGCTCGGTTACCCCGAATATCTCCTGCCTCTGGCCCACCTTGGCGCCCGGAGAAACATCCCCAGCGCGCTTAATCAGCTCGGGGTGGAATCTAATGCCAGAGATAACGGAGGCTTGTTGCCGTACGATCCCGCCATCGCCTTCGGTTACTGCCAGCAAGCGGCCGAGATTTTACGCCAGCACGTCGCGCAGCGCGACGCAGATAATAAATATCGCTTGATCGCCAACGGCGGCGATGACGGCTATGAACAGGACCTGCAGGAGATCCATTTCCGTATGGCCAACTGCTGCGAACGTCTGATCAACCAGGCTCCGCCGGCGGAAAAGCGCGCTGCTTACGAAAAAAACCTTCTCGATAATCTCTATCTGGCCTCCCGCTATGGCGATAAGCGGGCCTGGGAACTCTTTCTGCTTAATATCGCCGGCGTAAAAGATTTAGCGCTGGCGCACTCACATTTGCAACAGGTGCAGGAAGCGGCAAATAAAGGTTCGCCGGAGGCCATGGTGGCGCTGTCGCAGCTGTACGGTAACAAACGGGATAAAGCGCTTTATAATATGAAACAGAGCGCGCGCTGGGCGCATTTTTTCATCACCTTGTACCCTGAACATGAATTATTCATGGATCTGGATGCTCTCCATTTCGATTCTTTCTGGAAACGCTGGCGCTTTGCCTGGTACACCTCACGCATCCCGGATTCCGAGCTGCCGGGGCAGGTCAACTCCATGGTGTAAGGTGGTTTACTCCCCTGCCCCACAGCGCTACAATGCCCGCCCTTAATGTGGGGGCACTCCCCAACTCGCCGCACCGGGTGCGGCGAATCTGACCTGTCATCAGAACGAGAAAATCATGTTTAAACCGGAACTCCTTTCCCCGGCGGGAACGCTGAAAAATATGCGTTACGCTTTCGCCTATGGCGCAGATGCCGTTTATGCGGGCCAACCCCGCTACTCCCTGCGCGTGCGTAACAACGAATTCAATCACGAAAATCTGCAGCTCGGCATTAACGAAGCCCACGCGTTGGGTAAAAAATTCTATGTGGTGGTTAACATTGCCCCGCATAACGCCAAGCTGAAAACGTTTATTCGCGATCTGAAGCCGGTGGTGGAAATGGGGCCGGATGCGCTGATCATGTCCGATCCGGGCTTAATTATGCTGGTGCGCGAACATTTTCCCGACATGGATATTCATCTGTCGGTGCAGGCCAACGCCGTGAACTGGGCGACGGTCAAGTTCTGGCAGCAAATGGGGCTGACCCGCGTCATTCTCTCCCGCGAGCTGTCGCTGGATGAAATCGCCGAAATTCGCAGCCAGGTGCCGGAGATGGAAATTGAAATCTTCGTTCACGGCGCGCTGTGCATGGCCTACTCTGGCCGCTGCCTGCTCTCGGGCTATATCAACAAACGCGATCCGAACCAGGGCACCTGCACCAACGCCTGCCGCTGGGAGTACAACGTGCAGGAAGGTAAAGAAGACGACGTCGGTAATATCGTGCATAAGCACGAACCGATCCCGGTGCAGAACGTCGAGCCGACGCTGGGCATCGGCGCGCCGACTGACCAGGTGTTTATGATTGAAGAGGCCAAACGTCCGGGCGAATACATGACCGCGTTTGAAGACGAACACGGCACCTATATCATGAACTCGAAAGATCTGCGCGCTATCGCTCACGTCGAGCGGCTGACCCAGATGGGCGTTCATTCGCTGAAAATCGAAGGCCGCACGAAATCACATTACTATTGTGCCCGTACCGCTCAGGTCTACCGCAAGGCCATTGACGACGCCGCCGCAGGCAAACCGTTCGATACTTCCCTGCTGGATACCCTGGAAAACCTCGCGCATCGCGGCTATACCGAAGGTTTTCTGCGTCGCCATACGCACGATGACTACCAGAACTATGAGCACGGCTACTCTGTTTCCGAACGCCAGCAGTTCGTCGGCGAATTTACCGGCGAGCGCAACGGCCAGCTGGCGGCGGTGGCGGTGAAAAATAAATTTTCCGTCGGCGACAGCATTGAGCTGATGACCCCGCAGGGCAACGTCAACTTTACTCTCGAACATATGGAAAACGGCAAAGGCGAGCGAGTGTCGGTAGCGCCGGGCGACGGGCACACAGTATGGTTGCCTGTCCCGGAAGATATGGTGCTGCAATATGCTCTGCTGATGCGCAACTTTACTGGTCAGACAACCCGAAACCCGCACAGTAACTAGTTAATTTGGGTTATTTTTTCACGATGTAAAGATATTAGAAACGGATCACATACCGTTTCGTTCAAAGCAGATATCATCCATTTCGCTGAAAAACATAACCCATAAATGCTAGCTGTACCAGGAACCACCTCCTTAGCCTGCGTAATCTCCCTTACGCGGGCTTATTTTTTATCTCTCCCCCCGCCTTCGCTTTCTTCATGCGGTACACTTTATGCATTACTGAGCAATAAAGGTCCCCTGATAATGTCCACGTTTCCAGCCAGCTTACTGATTCTGAATGGCAAAGGCGCCAATGAACCGCAGCTACGCGAGGCGGTTAAACTGTTACGCGACGAAGGAATCGATATTCACGTCCGCGTCACCTGGGAAAAAGGCGATGCCGTTCGCTTTGTCGATGAAGCTCTGCAGCTGAATGTCGAAACGGTGATTGCCGGCGGCGGTGATGGCACCATCAATGAGGTGGCGACGGCGCTGGTCGAGCGCGACGGTAAAATGGCGCTGGGGATTTTGCCGCTGGGCACGGCGAACGACTTCGCCACCAGCGTCGGCATCCCGCAGGATCTGGCCAGCGCGCTGAAGCTGGCCATCGTTGGCCGCGAAGTGGCGATAGATATTGCGCGAGTTAACGATAAGACCGGTTTTATTAATATGGCCACCGGCGGTTTCGGCACCCGCATTACGACCGAAACCCCGGAGAAACTCAAGGCCGCGCTCGGCGGCGTCTCGTATTTGATCCACGGCCTGATGCGCATGGATACGCTCAAGCCGGACCGCTGCGAAATCCGCGGCGAGAACTTTCACTGGCATGGCGATGCGCTGGTCATCGGCATCGGCAACGGGCGTCAGGCCGGCGGCGGCCAGCAGCTGTGCCCGGAAGCATTAATCAACGACGGCCTGCTGCATCTGCGCATTTTCACCGGCGAAGAGCTGATCCCTGCGCTGTTCAGCACCCTGGCAAATCCGCAAACCTCGCCGAATATCATCGACGGCGTCTCATCGTGGTTTGAAATAACCGCCCCTCATGAGATGACGTTTAACCTCGACGGCGAACCGCTGACCGGTAAAACCTTCCGCATGGAGCTTTTACCGGCCGCGCTACGCTGCCGGCTTCCTCCCGACTGTCCGCTGCTACGTTGATCAGGTTTCGCAAAGCAAAGACGGCGCCCGGCTGGTATACAGCAGCCGGGTTCGTTGATTGAGCCGCTGAATATTAAGGTAAAACGGCACCTGCGGCTGCAGGAAAAACTTGGGCAGGATGTTGTTAATATGCTTCTCCTGCTCGGTTTCGCCGATGCTGGCAGAGACGGTTTCCGATCGCAGGAAGTAGTGCTGGCCGTCGCGGGTAAAGCTAAACCAGATGTTCTGGTTGATGGTAAACGATTCACCCTGCGGCGGCGTAATCTCTCCCCGGACAATCACCAGCCCACGGGTGCTATCAAATACGAAGCGTAATGAAATATCGCCCTGATAACCTGAGTTTAATAGCCGCATCTCACCGCTGCACTGGAAATGATTGCGCTGCCAGTATTGCCAGGATTTTATCGTCATACCGCTTAATACTCCGATAAATACGATAGCGATTAACCATTTAATTTCACGCCGGCGCATTGACTACCTCCTTAATGTAATATTTGGTGAGGCATTGATTATCACGCCATTGACTAAATGGCTGACGGCAGCGAATCACCGACACCCGCGCTTGCCCGGGATAAAGCGTCAAATAAATCCATGGATATTCTTCGCATTCAAATTTACTGCGCTTGATAAAATTGACATGACGAACATGGTCAACTACGTCATTATTGGCAAAGAAGTGACATTGTTGCGAAAATTTAGCAATTATGGGCGAATAACTTTGCAAATAAGATTCGAATTCTGTTTGCCACGCAACAAATCCACAAACCAGACAACTCAGCAGCGCCGCAAGCCCCCACAAAAGAGAGCGTCGCGGCCTTAACCGCTTTTTTTCGGGCAAACTCGCAGCTGCGACCTCCTTATGAACAGGCTCGTCAACGGGCGCTTGTGGCCCCTCCGCCGTCGGCGCCTTCTCTACATCGCGCGGCTGAGATTCCGTCACCGTTAATGTTGCATCCAGCCTGACGCCAACCCTCGGCACCGTAATAATAATATCCTCGTCTACCCCCAGCTCCTTAAATGCCCGGCGTAACAGGGAAATATTCTGGTAAAAACCGTTGCTGGTTACCTGGGCGCCATGCTTTATCCACACTTCCTCAAAAAAGGTTTCGCGGGCAACAGTATTGCCATCATGCTGAATAAGCAGTAATAAACAGCGGCTGGCCGGCATATTTAAGGAAACCGTTTTCGTCTCGTCAGCAATAAGTATTAGAGCGCTACGCTGAGGAAAAAAGGCAATTCTTCCATTAATCGTATATATTTTTTCCATCCTGTTCTCTGAGAATAGTAATCACGTGGATGAGCGGCAGGGGGTACCCTACTATAAATAGGGTAATCCGCCATGACGTTGATGACATCTTAAGATTATTCGCAGGCGAGTTTACTCTATTACTCAGCAGATCTGGAGGCGTAATACGCAGTTTTTCCTTGTTATTAGCAAGGTTTAAATGAATTTACAGAACGGAATATTTTGTACTTCGAATTGAAATTGGCTATTTATTTCAAAAAAAATAATAAACACCAGTTATAATTCGTAAAACATGCATTCACACAACAGATACTTTCATTTTAGATCTAAACACCACATTTACATTAATAGACGATATTTATAACTATAACTACATATCGTTTCAAAGTTTTATCTATAAAATGGGCGCATTTCCCGCGAGACAATGCGCCATTAAGCTTAGTATGCTGCCACCTCGCGCGCCATTTCGCGCGTATATTGCCGACTGGCGTTGACCAGCATCTGCGTATAGGCCGTCCGCGCCTCGCCGCTGACCAGCGCATCGACCGTCAGGGTTTCAAGGATCTTCCCGTACTGCATCACCGCCACGGTCTGGCATAAATGGGCAATAACCCCGAGATCGTGGGTAACCATCAGGTAAGTGAGCTTAGCCTCCTGCTGCAATTCTGCCAGCAGATTGAGGATCTCCGCCTGCACCGACACATCCAGCGCCGACGTCGGCTCATCCAGCAGCAGTACCTGAGGCTCAAGAATCAGCGCTCTGGCTATCGCCACGCGCTGCCGCTGCCCGC